>Ga0224511_10000158_pt1 | contig 25143 bp, 12 predicted proteins | sample SF_May12_sed_USG_2_FD_169988 | JGI IMG/M metagenome (GOLD analysis project Ga0224511, IMG submission 169988) | Sediment microbial communities from San Francisco Bay, California, United States - SF_May12_sed_USGS_8_1 | ecosystem: Environmental > Aquatic > Marine > Sediment | place: USA...
TTATTCGTGAGCAAAATATACGAACAAACAATTACCCGTTACTTAAAACCTTGGCGATTAACAGAAAGGACAGTTATAAGAAATCTTATACTTACTAGGAACACAATCAAATAAATGGAAATACCTGTCCATACAAACACAAATATCGGAAGAACAAACAACATTGTCACCAACGCATTTCTTGTCAGCATCATTGCACCCAGGTTCACCAAGATATAAATCTGTACACGTAACACAAAAATATACACGAATATGTCAGCACTTGTATTTGAGACTATTCGCAAGTAACACCACGACGATTAAGCAATGTGAAATTTTTATATTAGTTTTTAAATATCAAACGTTAACACTATCAACGCTAGGTTCACTAACTAAACATTTCTGCCCTGCCAACTTTGAAAACAATCATTGTACAAAGGGCAACAAAATGTTTAAATGCTTACAAAATATAATTAATTTAAACATCAAAACTCGTTTTCGTTAACCATAAGGAACCAATAGACATCCGCCATGTTGTGTTATTATCTTTTTGTCTATATAATATTCCATGAAAATCACTTTGTGCTGTTTTGGTTCTTCGTATTTAATTTTAAGCAAAAACGTTGTAAAATAACAAAGAAGGTCTTTTTTGACGTACGTACATAGATAAACGTCAATTTTTTCATGCACGACACATTCTATAGTAGTAAAATCAATTTGTTTACAGTAAATAAGTTATATTGTGTAACCATTGTAATATTTTGAAACTTTTTGTAAAAAAGAACTTCAAAATAAGCAGGACAGAAATTGATAGTTAGTGAACCTAGACCTTTCTATAATGGTACTTTAATATCAAGTTTTAAAACTTAAAACAAATTGTACATTTAAGTCATTTATGTTCCATTTAATTTTCAGATCAATATTAAAAAATTTCTTTGTGAATATATATTATTGTATGAATTATATTTACTTATACAAACATAAAACATATTAATCGAAACAACAAATTTATTTAAAAATTGATTGCATGTCATCTTTATTGTATAAAACACATTTATTTTCTTCTGGTTTCTCTTGTTCACGTCTTTGAATTTCTTAAACAAAATCCAACTTCATCATGTTTTATATAATGTAGTAATATCTTCCCATTACCTTTAGTACAGGTTCCATCATTTTCCGGGCTTTTGCCAATAGCACACTGCCACTTGCCACTTATGCATGCAAGATTAGATTTACAGTGGTTGTTTTGCGAGCACGTACCGCCCAAATACTCTTCTAAAGAACAGTTGAAACAGAAAAAGGTTAAGAAAAAGGGAAATACATTTATTTGTATGAACATAGTACGAACAAACAATAACACGTTACTTAAAACCTTGGCGATTAACAGAACGGACAATTATAAGAAATCTAATACTTACTAGGTACACATATCCCAGATAATGGGTAATACCCGTCCATACAAACACAAGTATCGGAAGAACAAACAACATTGTCACCGACGCATTTCTTGTCAGCTTCATCGCATGCAATTTCACCAAGATTTAAATCTGTAAACGTAGCACAAAACTTTTCACTTGTAATTTTCGTCTTTGAGATTATTCGCAAGAAACACCACGACCATAAGGCACTGTGAAATTTCTAAATTGGTCCTTAAATATCAAACGTTAAAACTAAATACGCTAGGTTCACTAACTGAACATTTTTGCCCTGCCAACATTGAAACAAATCATTTTACAAAGAGCATCAAAATATTTTAATGCTTACAAAATATACTTAATAAAAACATAAAAAATCGTTTTCGTTAACTACGAAGAACCAATAAAGACCCCACTATATTGTGTTACTTTTTTTGTCTATATAATATTCCATGAAAATGACTTTGTCTCTCTTTTGGTTCTTCGTATTTAGTTTTAAGCAAAAACCTTGTAAAAGAACGAAAATGGTCTATTTTGACGTACTTACATAAATAAACGTCAAGTTTTTTTTATACAAGACACTTTCTAGAGTAGTAAAATCAATTTATTTACAGTAAATAAGTTATAATGTTCAACCATTGTTATATTTTGAAGCTCTTTGTAAAAAAAAGAATGTCAAAATTGGCAGGGCGGAAATTGATAGTGAAATTAGACCTTTCAATATTTGTACTTAAATATCAAATTTTATAACTAAAAACAATGGTGTTAATTTATGTTCCTTTTAAATTTTAGATAAAAATTAAAATATTCTTTTGTGAATATCAATTATTGTATGAATTCTATTTGCTCATACAACAATAAATATATAAATCGAAACTATAAATTTATTTAAATTATTAATGTCTAATACTTGTATAGTATGTGCGTAAATAACGTATATCTATTTGAATTACCGCATAGTAATAATTTCGGCTTTAGTGGTCGGAAATACCCGCATCCGCTCTATGTGAAATACTGCTGTTTATTTTGATTTGTTTTAGTTTGGAGAATTCACGAAAGCTTGGCTAGGAATTATAAGAAACAAAACAAGCAATGTTGTGATTAACCTGTTTATACTATTGTCTTTTATGTACATTTTTTGTATATGTGTATGAAACTGTAACAAAAAAGATTTTTTGAATTACCTTTAATACATTTTCCATCATTATCGGGACTCGATCCAGGAGAACACTGACAGGATCCGCTTATACAAACCAGGACGCCCTTACATTCCGTGTCAGATGTACAAGTTTCTCCTACGCATTTTGCTGAAAAAAATGAACAATGCTACATTTATATGTTTGTATTCAGTTTCTTAATCCGCACAACATCTCGCATGATAAACCAAAAGAAACACCGGTTTCCTAAAAAAGAAATGCTTTGTTTTCGACGGAATTTTCACAGCAATGTTTGGTCTTATAATGATTAATGTCTAAATAATCACATGGCACTGGGGTATACTTATCCCTGTTTATAACATGCGTTCCTGTGTCTAATCTCATTATAGAAATGTTTATTTTGATCTCACAGAAAATGTGGCGTAATCAGGGCGGCTTTAGGCGCTGCTTCCGAACCTCACTTTCTTTTCCACTTATATCACGATTTTCCATGCTTTATCATGCGTATTGCAACCATCTTGTTTACTTTTGTAGGTTACTCAGTGACGTCATCGACCTTCAACCGGAAGTAAACACGATAAAGCCTCTTTGACGGAATCGCAAACGGTGCTTTAGTGTTTTAAGGCAAAAAATAATGCCTGCAATAGGTATGACTAATAAAGCATAAAAAAACTAGATGGTACTGGAAATGAATTGACTTGTTAAAATACACTCATAACGTACTAAATGTTTCTAGAGCACAGGTAATTTAGTTTTGGTTATTACTTAAAGATGAAGACGGTACAAAAAACCCACAAAATCCCACAATATGAACTCGGGTAAGCAAACGAACTAAGACAACAACGACAAGTCCATTCAAATTACCATGATTTTGATTTTATTACACTTTTTTTCACTTATTCGTTCATTATTGAGTTTCTTCTGTAAAATAATGTCGCTTCACAATTGTGTTGTTATATTTTCTAGTTCTTCTGGGATCATTTCTTTTGTTAAAAAGCTTTAATAAAAAAAACCAGGCTTTTATTTTATCCCCAGGCTTCCCTTTTTCTTAGATCATGGTCTGAAAATACACAAATCATAATCATTGTCCATTGATATAGGGATGTTTGATGTTATTTATATATCTCGACTTAGTCGTTTAATTTATCACATTAAGTTGTTTACAACGTTTTCAAAAAAAATAAAAATATAATTTATAACCATAATCACGTTAACTGACGTAAACATTCTATGTTGTAATATAGTGATTATGTCGGGAAAATCACAACATAACTATGAAGAGGAACCATCATATCATCATCATCAAGATTATTATCATCATCATTATCATCATCATCATCATCATCATCATCATCATCATCATCATCATCATCATCATCATTATCATTATCATCATAATTATCATCATTTTTTATATTATAGTTATTACTATCCTGTTTTGTTTATTATTACATTTTTATCATTATCATTCTCATTTTCGGCGCCATGCATATAGGTTTATTCAGTTGTGTACCTCGTTGTTTATGTACTAGACATTGCGAACAGTCGGCTTTACCTCTCAGCTGATTCATTCGAGGAGGCAGTCAGTCGCATGCGGATATTAGCCAAGTACTGGTGAACGTTTGACCACTTTGTTTATTATTATATACACTTATCAGTATTGAAATATCAAATATCAACCATCCATAAATAAGATGGTTTTTCAACATAAAACTTGTTATAACATGGCATAAAATATTAAACATACAGAAACAGTATAACAAAGTATGAATTGATACAGCCATGTCACTCAACATTGAATGTCAAAAATAACGCAAACAAGTCGTAATTAACTCTTATTTCCATTGCCCTCCTTGCGATGTAGTGTTGTATGACATATGGAGATCAAAACACATTGGATCCCAGCTAGTCAATGTTATTAAAAATGTTCCGAACTAACCACATTATTAAACAGATTGTGTAAGCATATTATAGAAGAAATAGTTGATAAGAACGTATTATTACAAATCAAAGTATCACAGGATCAATCACTGACTTAATAATACCAATATAAAACTATGTTAAATGAATAAGATAATTTTTATTTACATACAATAAATTGAATTAAATTGTCATGAAGAAATTAAAAATACTAAACTATCTATCAGTACATGTTATAATTTGCACACTAATATAGTAATACTGTATGATAACTACATATTTAAAAATCAGATTAAAATAATGTTCCTTGACCCTAGATTTCAAAGAATATAGTGTATTGGAATCCCTGATATATTGAGGCAAACTGTTCCATAAGGTACATCCACTATAGGCAAATGATTTAATGCCAAACCCTTTGACATTTGGAACAGTAGACATCTTGCTGTCTGTTAAAATACTTCTATCAAGGTTGATATTATTATTATCCCTGAACCTAGTAGGATAATTATGAATATCACTGACATGGGTAAATTTTCACTCTTATATGCGGGGACAATGCTTAAATAAATCTTAAAATAATGATAAGCAGTTATTTGGCCTACTCCATCAACAACTGGTAAGCAGTTAATTTTGAAAAAAATGATCCTTGCCTAAATGAGACATGGAGTGTAAATTTAGAACAAATCTAATAAGTTTGTTTTGGGTAACCTGTAACTTCTGATTTAGCTCCTAGGTTAAACTGTTAAACCAAACCGAACCAACATAATCAAAATGACACTGGATAAGGGAAGAGACTAAGAGTTTTTTGTATGATGTGTAAGGAATTCACTCTTGCGATATGATATAAATGGTAGAGATGGACAAAGAAAAAATGTTGTAAACAATGTGGACAAGTCAAGAGTATTGGCATCATGACAAAATGGCCCGTACAAAACACACAGAACATAACAAAACACGAAGTAAACAACGACGCAACAGATATTAAGAAACAACTATTTTTTGTGTTTTCGGAATTGTCTGGGTTTTTTTTCTTTCAATTTTGAATTACTTAAAGGACTCCAAAAATGTTGAATTACCGCCTTGGTACGTTCAATGAAAAACATTAGAATTTTAGCCTTGCATTTGATTTCTTGATAGCATTCCTGGCCATAGAGTCAAAGGACAAGCATTGGTCAAAAATGGCAGCAAGGTATTTAACTAATAATTTGGATTCAATTGTTTGACCATTACAGCTTAAATGTATATTAAGACTTGACTGGGAACTTAACCTCCTTTGGGAACCGAATAAAACTGATTCGGTTTTTACCAAGGTGCAAAGACAGTTTATTATATATAAGCCAATGGCATTCAAGTCATGACAAAAGTATTTACTATGTCGTGCTTGTTTTTGGCTGATACAAGGATGACAGAATCGTCCGCATAGAGTAAAAGTTTATTCTTTATAGCAGCAGACATGTCACTGGTGCCACGATGCTCAGAGTTGGACTCGTCTATATGTATATCAACGCAATATCAATATAACATGAACTCACTTGTGCTAAGTGTCACGCAGTTGGACTCGTTTGTCCCACCACCGAAGCAGTCTACATAAACGTCACACACCAACTGAGAGCTCAAACATTCGCCACTGGCACACAAGAGTCCTAGGCAATCTGCAAAACACACCTGACTTAAAATACAACAAACACGAGAAATGGCGGAAACAGACCTTCGGTAACTCTATTATTTATATTATTTTGCTAAATTAAATTAAATCAAGAATTTTACAATTGTCGAAATGTATTTAGTTTAACAGGACTTGAAACATGTTTAACAGCACACACATAGGAAGTAGTGTACACCAATTAGCCTTTATAGATATACATTCAACAACGTTTCTAATTGGTCACTTTTATTTTGCTGTTATCTCGACATCTACACAACCGATTTCGTCGAACTTTTCAGCGTTTTATAAAGACGTATGTTTGTATCGAATTAGCCAGTTTACTTTTACGTAGTGTTGTTCAGTTATTTAATTACTGATTTCAACATTTCCGGTGTGACGTTATCATTTAAAATACGAAGATAATAAAAAACTGATTTGTTATGTTCTACATTGTATATTGTTGTGTTATTATGTAAATTGTGGTTTAGAAACAGCACTTTTAAAAATAAAAAAAATACAAATTTAACGATAAAAAGATCGCGAAAAGATCTAAAAAAGTATTTATTTTTATTGTCTTTAAGAATAAAAACAACCAAAACATTCATTTCATTTATCAAAATCTATAAAACAAGTTAAATTAATGAAAAATGTACAAGCGATCAATTTCTAACAAAAAGTTTTTTTACTATTTTGATCGGTTCAGAAGTCGCTAATACATGGTCCGTTAGTCACCTCATTGGAATCAATTATAGGGGATATATTTATAATTTTAAATCTGACTTATTGTTCTGACAAAAAAATCCATAAAACTGAAATAGCACACCAAAAATCAGGAATTTCTAAAGAAAAAAGCAACATTTGTGAAACCAAAAAGACCTTTTTACGTACGTCTTTCCGCTGCATGCGTCTTATTAAACAAGAAAAAACGTTCGATATTTGTTTTTCTAACACAAATTACCGATTGAAAGGCCAATAAAATTCCAATTCCAATAGAATTTTGTATATAACAAAATAACCAGTATAACGTTGATTTAGAATACCAAACGTCTTTTACATTACGTATGTTGTAATCATACGTGATTATTTAAGATATTTATTTATTTTTTCAGCCTTCTACTACCTTTCAAATAAAGCAAAACTAAAATAATTATGTGTACACAGTAAAAACGTTTGAAAAATTGAATCAGTGTTTGTGACTTTTAAAATCGTAGATTACGTCAAATATCGACGTCGAAACACGTTGATGCGTAGCCTTCACTGATCGAAACGTATACCAACAGACTCATAATAAACTATGCTTCAATAGTCGATACATTCTTTAATTATCAGAGTAATCATACGAAAACTATTCCAGTTTATATTAAGTGATCAAATAGAAAAGTTGTTCAGTGTTTATGTTCAGTTGACATTCGTGACACTATGCTCTTGTTGCATTGACCCAGTGTGCACACTGCGCCCATACATTTGTACACCGCGAAGGCACAGCGCGCTGCTCTACGATGTGCAATTATAGGAAGTTGTGGTAGTGCTAGGATCACAAAAAGTTTTGCTTAAATGTATGTTACTACCAGCCGTGTCATTATCCATTAATCGTTTATGGTTTTCATGTCGGGAAGAGCCATCACCGCTACCTGCAACAAACATACCAAAAATATAGCTGTACAGGAGGTATACAATGTATTAGCGTTTTTATTTTCTATTTAAAATATTTTTTTTATTTATGAAGATAATGTTTCCCTGAACAACAGTGCGAATCTCAATATCATTAATACTATAATCACGGTCTTTCTTACGATTAAAATATGGAAATCCGAAGACGGAAAGGACAAAACAGCTTAGAACACAAACCAGCAGAGTTGATCGCAACATGTTTTGTTTTTCTGAAGAACAAAACATGTATAATTTATGTTTTTGTCCTCAGCGGAAATTATTTTAAAATAAAAAATAAAAAGAATGATTCAGATATAGGCATACATATTTCATAAATATTTAAAGTTTTTAAAACTTGTTAACCTTGGTGCAGCTTTTTGGTGGAAGTCTATTCAACAATGGAATAATAATACAACTCTCAAAATGCAAACAAATGCAATGTATTATTCCATTCAATCGTTATTGATACTGTTAAACGTTTAGGTAAAATGCACTGTCAAACTTGGTTGGGTATCACAGCTGAATTCAAGTTAGAGTCCAATCATTTTAAATGTTTGACGTACAGTGAACGAATAAGTGATGCACATGACATTTGTGATATTGGATAGTGTAATGTTTTAACACCAGAATATATTTTCCTGCCGTCCAACCAAGAATGTATACAGGGATATGGCATGTCATAATTCTGCTATAACCAATTTTAATTATATATGCATGTAATTTATTATGATACATTTGCTAACATTTCTAATGTTAAACCAACAATGTTAAACAATCAAACAATGATAAAGATACTCGACTGTGAGCGATAGACCCAATAATTTAAAATTGTATTTTCATTTTAATAAATATAAAACATAAATGAAAACGGATAAAATCCAAAAACACCAAAACATAGTTAATTCTCAATGTCTGTTTTGACTTTTTGTTCTCCGTGATTCGTGATGTACAAAGCTTTTGTTTTTGTATGGGCCATTTTGACATGGTGCCCTTAAACTCGACCTGTCTTTTTAGATTGCAACATTTTTTCTTTGAGCATCTTTTCAATTTACATCAATATCAAGTAATGTGTATGCGATATGTACAACTGTACACTATACATCCGACATCCGACACAAAACTGTAATAACTTTAATCTCAAGTTTTAAAACAAAAAGCTAGTTTAGAATTTAAACAATTTTTAAACGGTTCGAGTGTCCGTAATCAATAAATCAAAACAAATAAAGTTATACGTTTCTACTAGGTGTCCGTTTCTAAAAAAAACTTAAACGTTTATATTTACTACGGAGTGTTACATCTATCAATGTCCTCGTTATTTAAACCATACAGTTCATCATCAATATAAACAGTTTTATGTGTAAATAAACAAATACAAATGTACCTACCTTTCCCGAAGAAAATTGTTGTTCAAAACAAAAACGGGGCCTTTTATAGTTATATTTCAGAACACAACGTCGTCACAACATTGATTAATATGGAGTCGTCGTGATGAAATAGTATTTTATCCAATCACACAAGATGGTGCGTGTCGTCTATGTCGCCTCCTAATTTGCATGCAAGTGTTGAATATTGACATCACATCTCGGGCTATTAAATATATAGCTATATTGGTAATACTATGACAAATGAATGTTAAATAGCATACTGTTATTATGTATTTTTAAATATATTAAGAATCAATAGCACGTGTTAATTGTATCTCTTTGATTTAAATATTTAAATATTTATTTGGTAGCATACTTTAATTGCACAGTTTTGACATCAAAGAAAGTACAAACGAACCAAAAATAAATATTGTTTGATATATGAACATCTGTTTTCGTGACACTTATTATCTATCACAATAACGACCTATATCTAAAGGAAAACATGCATATGTGCAATACTTGCACGTCGGTCTAATATATTATCTTCAAAAATCAACATATTACTGCTATTTGGATTTCCTTTGATTATTTTTTCAATGTGTCCATGTGTTTATATGTTTTAAAGAAAGATATTGCAGCATTATATTTTTAAAAATGTCCAGTAAATGGGACGAAATGTTTTAAATGTACGCATAGAAAAAATATCAACCCCGGCTGAGGTTGTGTGTACTACATGTTACGCGAATATGTGCCGAGAATGTCGTGAAGGATTTACGTTCTTGGTAATCATGTTTTTGCATCAATCGATGATATGGCCATGATGATCATGTTGGTCGATATGGAAGGACTGGACCTATGCTCTAAGCATGATCGGAAGTTTCGTTTTATTTGTAGAGGTCATGGGTCACTTTGTTGTGACGATTGTCACTTTGATGATTCCCGAACATGTAAAGAAGTCTACAAACTTAAAGATGTAGCAGCCGATGCAGGTAGTTCTCATAACAGTCAGTGGAGGAAGTACGATTAATCATTTCTTTAGCAAAACCGGTGATCGACAATGCGGTATGGGAATGCAATAAAAGAAGAACGTAAAATAATCATTATAAGTGAAATAGATCGCAAAAAAGAAGCGATGATAAAAAGCTATGAAGACGCAAAGAAACGCATCATCAAAGATTTTGATGAGTATACAAGATCTGACAAAGCACGTCTTGACAATGTAAAGCAAGAAACGGAATCTGTTCTAATGAATCCTAGCCTCTGCTGTCTTTGAATAAAGCTGTCATTTAGGATGGGACTGCCGTTTAGAAGTTCATTCTGGATTATAACTGTAAACAGAAGGCGGCATTTGGTACCGCTAAACTTTCCGAGGTACAAAACAACAACTACACTGTCCAGCACACGTTAGAATGGAACGACAATTTGCCGACCTTCATATCCGAATCACTTGTATCACTGCGACAAAATCAGCTGCCGTCGGCCATGGGCACAACTGTCCATAATGGTTTCGTTGTCGACAAGACATAGGCGGGTAATTATTTATTTAATAATAATCAGTTTTATGTTGTCACTAAAATGCAGATATATTTTTAACGAATTAAAACATAACCTTGAGGGCAATATGCAATTTTACGGACTGGTTGGTCAAACACATGACAACTATATGCCAAATATACTTACTTATATTTGTCATTTCTTATATGTTCAAGTTCCCGAGACAGATCAAACGGAAGTGGATGTACAGGATCCCCAACTTCGTCTAAACGGCCAGCAGTCAAGGGGGGCCACCCACTCCAAACCCATCAATGCTGACACCGGTGGCAACCTTGGACCTTTAGAAGATTGAGGGAGATTTACACGAAGCGTGGGTCTCTGGGCTGGACTTTCTGTACGACGGAAGGATCGTTGCTGTCTCCGGCTGGAAAGAGACGTGTTTCATCTTTAACGCAGGTCTACAGAGGATGGGGATGCTTATACGTTTCAAAGTACTCCGTTTGACGTGACCTGCTACGAGAAGAGTAAACTTGGGGTTGCGTTAGGGTACGTTTCTAAAATGAAAAACTTATTTATTAACACCATTTTGCGAAACAATATAAAATGCCTTTCCATATGTTAGAAAAGTTGTACGTAGACATAATAAGTCACACAGAAACAACTGAGTTCCACCAGTAAAGTTAAAACGTAGAAGTTGTGTTTTGAATTTTACCTTTATTTACTTAGATGTTTTGAGGCAATGGTAAATACACTTTTTAAACAGATCTCGACCATGCATTCGTATCAGAAGCAGTAAGGTGTTTATACTTATTCCTAACATAAAATATAGCGACACTAACATTTCACATAACGTTTTACAAAAATAAAAATATTCCACAACAATCTGAAAAATAAACCGAATCACACTTTTCTGTAAATTAAAATATAAATGGAAATTTAATATCATTTTTAAATTAGATTCTCTAGACCCAAACTACATATTTATGTTAAAGTTTACCAAATCTTTTACATAATAAACAGCGGTTACAATTGTTACTCAAACTCTTTAAAAAATTAGCATTTATCAATCAGTTTATCGTTCATCTTTTTACTTTTTTTGACAGAAATCATGGTGCCATAGTGTTGATTTTAGAAGAAAACCAAAAAGTGACCGCTTTATTTATTATTAGTATTTATTGTACAAGGCAGCTTATCAGTACAATTTAATTTTCCGCCAATAAATTTTAATTTGATTTGTATTGTTTTGAGTTTGTTTTGATTATATTTTTCCCGGGAAAGGATTTTTGCATTCACAATCTAGACATAATAAAAACAAATTACAAAATATTATTATATATTTTAGAAAGTGTAGCTAGATGCATTTAGCAAACATAATCTGTTTTATTTCTTATATTTGGGGTATACAAGGTTTTTAACGAGACATTTGTTATGTTATTGAAAGTGGTTGGCAGAATGTTTGCCTTACACATTTGGTGTTCAACTGTTCATGACATATTTCTCTAAGAAAAATATCTGTAACGTTCACTTGTAAACTATACAATTGGTCGTAGTGTAACTGTTTGGTTAAAATGTGCTGTTCTAACCAGAACATACCATGAGCGTCAATCTATATTTTAGGTCCTCAATCGCCTAGATGTCCGTCGCCGACGACAGTACCATAACACTGACGAATACATGTCCCATATATGCCCGTTGCATCATAATATCCCCAATGGAAAACAACATTTTTTTCGGCTTGTACGACTACACGCGACCTTTTCGTACAGTCGACGTCCACGGCAATGTGGTATATATCAAGCACAATATTCTACCTAACAAGTCAAACAAAACAGTCCAAAAGTGTTTGCACTTACATACCATCGGCCAATACTCTAGTGGCCATAGACAGAGAAGAAGACACGGTGTATTTGTGTGACACCACATCAAGTGACGGTCTTGTGCTAAAGAACGACAAATGGCGCGGACTGAATGGTGTCAGTGCTGGACCAGCAGACACCGTGTTTGTGTTTGATAGGGTTAGTGACTCTACTGACTCTTTGCTTCTGTTATTTTTACAGGGGATCGTCTTAGAGTCACACAATGTAGGTATGTGGAACATTGGCGCCGTGCGTTTCTCGAAATATGACACACTCTGATCGTGACTGGTTCGTCTTTGGATGGAAAAAAAACAATGATAAAACTATTTAAATATATTTTTACAAGGAATGTGTGTAACCAAGGATTACACTTTATACCTGCAATTTAGGAAGTTCATGTAATTCCCAGATACGTAAAGTTACGTCTGGGAATACATGTTACCCCTTTGTTGTTGAACTTAAATACTTTATTTTCAAGTATAAACATCATAGAGGAAATGATAAATTCTTTTGATAACCTGCTTGGTATACTTTCAGGATATTTGTTAAGCCAATATTCGATCGCCTGTTTGCCGAGGTTGTGTGGAATGTTTGTATAAAGTGACTAAACATCAAATGAGGTTAAGACTGATGATGTAGTCACTTTGTTAGGTAGTTTAGCAAGAAAATCGATGTCTACGAAATGGCTCAATCTGTGTGTTTCATTTGATGGTCCTGCCACAATTGGTCTAAATTTCAAATCGTTTGCTTCTTCTGTTTGTAGAACATTTTGTTGTTATTTTGACATTTGCTTTTTAGCATTTCTGACTTGTGAACTTTTGGTAAACCATAAAAGTTGTTTTCTTTCCTTTCGAATTTTAAGAGATATTCTTTTTCTTTTTCCGCAAGTCCATTTTTTTCATTATTTATAAGTTTAGAGTATTCTTGTTTGGTTTGGTGGTATGGATCACATTCTAATTTTTCATAATAACACGAATCCGATAACATTTCCTCAATTTTGTTTTATGGAAATCTTTGTTCATTATAACTGTAGCTCCGCCTTTATCAGCTTCTTTTATGATAATGTCTGGATTGTTTTTAAGTGAATTAATAGCTTCCCTTTTTTTCGACGGATATTATGATTGACATTTGATGGTTTGGCTGAAAAGTTTTAATTATTAGTAATATGTGTTATATATTGCTCCAAATATTCGTTGTTAGTTTTCTCAGGTGTGTAATTACTTTTATTTCGAACTAATACTACCGTAAATTTATCTTCCGTACCATAAAACATTTCAGCTAGTCTAAGTTTTTTAGTAAAGTCAATAACATCTCCTCTTAACTCATCTGTGTTTTGTTTTTCAGGTGTTGGGCAAAATTTAAGACCTTTTTGTAAAATGTTTATTTCTTCTTGTGATAAAATATGATTTGATATATTAATAATTTGAATATCTGTTGTTTTTGTTACCTCCTCTGGGGTGGCCGCGTGCGGTTCCACAAAAATCATCACCACGTCTTCTTGAACCATCAGTGTCGTCTGTTTCAAAGTTTTCTGTTCTAAAGTTGTTACTTTGTCTCTTCCTGGCACGTTCTTCGAAATCGACATTATTATTACATGGTTTGTTTGTTCTATTCGTTTAGTGCACTCGTTTTCCTATGTAAACGGTTTCATTTCTTTTTGTAAACTTTTCTTGGTGATTCCGATTGGTGTATTTATGTTTCTGTTCTACACCGTTTGTAAATTCCTTGAACTTAAATATGTGTGGTGACTGATCAGTGTCGTCTGTTTCATAGTTTTCTGTTCTAAAGTTGTTACATTGTCTCCTCCTTGCACGTTCTTCGAAATCAACATTATTATATATATATATATAATGTTCGCTTTAGTTGTGATAAATTCTAGAGAACAAATGGGTTGGGCCACAAGTTATACCAATATTAGTTACGGCCTTCCCAAGGCACTTTATTAATGTCAATAACTTTAAAGTTACTACGTTCATGAAACAATACGTGTCATTGATAGAAATTCAGTGCCTGTATCTTTTGACCAGAATTGTTTACATCTTACTTTTATAACAATACTTAAGCGTGAAACCTACTCCTATAATTATAAGAAAATGCCATAAATGTTATCCCTGCAAAATAAAATACTACGGAAAAATGACTTTGTTGAAACAGTGTGGCCCCCAAACGTGTTCGTTTATGTTCCGACCCATTACGTTGAAACAATTAAAAAGCTTGACTGCCGTCGATATAAAAAGTTGACTCGGTGGCCGATCGGTAACGCACCAGACATCGGTTCATGAGGAACTGGGCTCGATTCCTGCCTCTGGCAAGGTCTATTTCTGTTTGCTTATTTGTTTCGTTGTTTTTGTGATTTTTTTGTCAAAACACATATATACATGAATTTATGCAATTCCTTTTGCAATAATAATTTATTTTGTATACTTAACATACTGCAAAATTGGTGATCAACTATAATGGTGTACAAACGAGGAGTGTCTTCAAGTAGTTTAAATGTTATTTAGAAAATAGGAAATATTTCAGAAAAAGGTAAAGCAATCAGTACGTTATATTATTTATTACATGACTTCATATTTAATGTAACAACAGATTTGCCATGAAAGGTTTCTCGATGTTAACGCCATTTGGAGTTCTCTATCCGAGGTTTTACATTGGGTGTATCGAATAATTCCTTTTGAAGTTAGTGTTATACCTTGCTTTATATTTTACGTATATAATTTAATTAAATTTTTAAAAAAAAGTGATAGTTCAAGGTATTACAATACGATATAGTTTAGTAACGTTCTCATTGTCAGATAATTACGAAGCAATCCACTTATTTACAATAATAGTTGTTGACATTGACAGTTTGCTTATTGTTTTGCTTTTACACCTTTTTAACCATTATATTAGGATACGACGTTTCTTAAAACGTTTCTATAATTTTGCTAATGTGTAAAAAATCTAAACAATGACAGACCGCCTACTTAATGACCATGCACTTTACAAATATGGGTATTGCACGTTTACTGTACATGTCTGGTTCTGTAACAACTTAAACAATGCTTTACATGCTCAAGTTTTAAGCTCGTTACTTCGGCTACAACTTGAGTGTTTAAATTGCTTCAACATAACACTAAAATGTTTTCTTAGCATGGGGACTGTGATGCCTTAGAATCTAGGCATTTGCCAAATACGTCTGTAGCTCAATTCAAAATATGGAGCCTTGTGTGACCCAATAGTTGAAAAATACCTAAACGCTAAATAAATGCCTTCTTCTGTGTGCTTACTCTACAGTATGTATATTACTACACACACATATTAACCATGCAGTATGGACCGCAACATTGTTGAGAATAAACAATATATTTAAAATTTTAACGATCCCTAATCGACAAATATCTTCTGCACAATAGTCAAATATCTCTTGTCAAGATAGCAGACTTAACCAACATAATTGTCAGACACTGGAGATTCATAAGCGGCAGCTTCAAAACCATGCGATTCTAAACGAAAGTAGAGCCTCATTTGTGCTAATATGTTTCATTATGTAAAGTCTGCGTAAGTGTGAACTGTCTTTCTGCACATATATTTATTTTCATTAAGCACGACACATATTCGTGTCTTGATTGTTTCACCGTGTTTCTAGCGCAAAACTAGAGTGCATAAGAAACAAACCTTATCATATATGTTGATTGCTTTATGTTTGAAAGACACACAGTTATTTAAATTGTTTTTCTAAAGTATATGTCGGATAACCTCAGCATCATATGTACTACAGAGGCATAGTAGTGCCGTAAAGCGTTAATGTATGATTGGCTGTTCGCACAAACAATTGCATTTGTAACGCTCGTTTTTACAAATATATGTACCTATCTGAAAAAAGTTTAATTACTTTGTTGGGCTTTTAAGACTAAATGACCTAAATCACATGAAGATACGTGATATATATCTGCGCAAGAAAAAACACAGCTAAAATATAGGGACATGCTTAAAATGACATTTTTAATGGTATAGACTTTGACTAAAACGTCACAAAACTAAAATTAAAGTTATTCACTGACCTATGTACCGTTTAACAACAAAAATGTTGTTGGAGTTTCCATTTATATAAAGAAGAACATCTATAGTTTGTCGCATGCACCAGCACATGTTTTTGTGTCTTGTTGATTTTTGTCGATAATCTATCAATCGCAACTCACGTGTAAGTGTTATTAACGATGGAATGTCTAAAATGTATTCGAGCGAACCCTACCTTGTACTTGTTGAGTCAATGATTGATTAAATTAGTCAACTCTCTTTAAACTATACGACGTTATACTATACTACATGTATATAAACATGCAGATAACAGACATTTAAATTTCGCATTTGTCTATTCATCATCTATTTACTCAAACGATCCTTGATCCTCTTGTTACATTATTTCACATGTCAGATAATTAATTGACACCGTGTAATTCCATCAATCGGATGTTCAACTTTGTTGTTGTTTTACATACAGACGGCTTAATCTTATGCGCCATTATCTAATTCCGTTGCCTGCTAAGTGTCAGCCCTAAGAAACCTTACAGTGGTTTATAAATAAAAAGAAAAAAAAGAAAAATCCGAAAAACACAAAAATACAGTTTGTCTAAATCTCTGTTGCGTCATGATGTTGTAAATGTTTTTGTGTCGTTCCTTGTGTTAGTTTTTGTGCGGGCCATTTTGTCATGGCACCCTTAAACATGACATATCTACAATGTTTACAACATTCTTTTTTTGAACAGCTCTTCAATTTATATTTTAAAGTAAACGAAGAAAAACGGCGGTGTCGATAATTGTTGTAAAATATATTTAAGAAATAGGAAATAATTCAGAAAAAGAAAATGTAATCAATTCGTTAAATGTTTTATTGAATGCATTCGCCGTTAATGTAGAAACCATTCTTGAACGTTGACGCAATTACATTCTTCTATCCGATGGTTTAACACTGAACAAATGTAATCGTTAGTCAAGAGCGTAGGTAATGCATCCTTTTGAAGTTATTTTCATACCTTGCTTTATATTTTACGTATGTAATATAGTTAAATTTTAAGATAAAAAGTGATATTCCAGGGAAGTACAATCAGAAATGCTTTGGTGTAGTTCTCATGTATGAAGTTATTCCCTCATTTACAATTATTGTCATTGACATTTTGCTTATTCCCTATGGTTTTGCTTTCCATACATTGTCACCATTATATTAAGATAGGACTATTCGTAAAACATTGCCTTCATTTTGTAATGTTTTACAAACTAAACGATGACAGATCGCTTACTCAATAACAATAGACACTTTTCGAATTGCACGTTTACTGTCCCTTTTTTATACAAGTTTAACAACGCTACAAATACTCAAATTATAAGCTTATTACATCGGCTACAAATCGTCTGTTTAAATGGCTCCAACGCAACACTAACATATTTACCTAGCATCGGGTGTTTGCTGCCAGAGAATCTGGTCATTTACCAAATAAGTCCGTAGTCCGATTTTAAATACAGAGACTTGAGTGACCCAATTTTAGTTATATCATTCTTGACAAATACCACCTCGCTTAATATATTACTTTGTCTGTGTCTTAACAGTAAGTATATTACTACACACATATTAATCATGCAATATGAACCGCTACAATGTACATTGTTGAGAATGTAAAATGTATGTTAACGATCCTTTATCGACAAATGACTTTTGGACAAATGTCAAATGTCTTTTGTTAAAGTCAAGATAACATACTAAACAAACATAAATATCACACACTGAAGATTTATGAAAGACAACCTTCTATAAATAACACCCAAAGCAGACGAAATATACAGCTAATTTCACCCACTTCCTCTTTGTGCAAGACAAAGTAATACAATCAACCAAAAAGCTTGTCTGTAAGAACGAAAAATCTTCAACAACAACATTTGTTTAGGTTTACGACCACTTCTTAACATTCATACTCCTGGTCTCTAGACTTACATTTCGTTGATTCGGTCAAGAATAATGTATTCGAGTATTGAAAACACAAAGTAGGTCAGCTGCCATTTGTTAATATCACGGTAGTAGTTAGGCTGGTTAAAAATTATATTTGGCCCTGCAATGCATAGTCAAAATTGTTTTTTGGCGGGGAACCAATGAAGAAAATAAACTTGAAATGTTGTATGGGCTTAGTTTTCTTAGAACACCAGCATGCAAATGCAATTTAGCAAAGTCACATAATAAAAGTGCAACTTACTTTGGACGTAATGCGAAATAAATTGTTATGAACACAGTGTAGTAATTCAACCAAATTAACGATAAATAAATCCAGAAATAGGGTGCATGTGAGCTCTAAACGCAGAGTCGATTGTAACCACCTCTGCGGGTTGCCACTAGAGGGTCATGTGATCAAGATGTTACAATCAAAGCGGTATGTAGACATAGCCAGGCCGCTTTTGACCATTTTTATTTAAATTTAGTTTTGAAACAAGAATTAAAAGTTCACACTCTATTCATACTAAGGGGAGGTAAAAAAGAGACATTACTTCGTTAACATTTTCAATAGGACGTAAATAATTGATGTAACTTTTTAAAATTACACAGTTAAAAAGTTCTATCAAAATATCAAAAATATTAGTTTTGTTTATTTTATTAAATTATATATTACACTTATTCAGTTTTCTTTTGACGATGTCCGTTAAGCGCCGTTAGTGTTATGCCGAAGTCCAATGGGAAATACAATATATAGACACAGACAATGTCTTAAGAAGTAGCACAATCCAGTTCCGTAATTTGCAATCTCCTCCCATTTTTGTAGTAGTCTATTGTTCGTGTGATAAGGTGTATGACAAACAGGAAGTGCTTTATGTATTTACTATGCTTGATTGTTACCTGACATATCAAGTGTAATCAATGCAATTTAAATTGATAAATTAATGATGCACTGTTATAAATGCTCATGATTGACATTTACGGAACTGTCTAATTTCTATTCCTCCCGTTTCTCTTCTGGTGCATGACACCCTACCTAAAACTGACATTTGCCTGATTGTGTTGTAAATATGAGTTTACATATTTACTAGTGCTAAAATGCCATAACACTTTATTTCATCGGCGCTTTTGTCTTGGCTAGACTAGTTAGTGCAAAACCACATAGAAATGTCATATTTAGATGCAAATTAAGAGAAAGGATTCCGGAAACAAGCCATTGTATTAGTTATATTATGAATACCGGTAGGTTAAAAATTAAAAAAAAAAGTTTATTTCTTTTTTAATAACAACTGGATTAATTTGTAACAAATTTGCAATTGATACACACTTTTCCCCCAGGTACAGAAGTGTTGGTCTACCTTTTCCTCTTTCATTTTAAGATTCTCTTCTTAAACTTTTCACAACCAAAAAAGCAACTGTGAACCACATTTTATTATCTAAAAATTATTTATACTTGGCGTATTTAAACTGTATTTGTTAAAGGGGAGCTGTCTGATTCTTTCACTAATTACAACTATGTAGAAAACACAAAAGGAAGAGTATCGATTAAAAAAACTTATGCCAACAAATGCACATTAAGCGAGATATTTCTAATTGAAATATTAAAATCATTCTCAGTGTTTTAATAGGGGCAGGTAATCCAGAATTACTCAGTACAATTTGCCTGTCGAGTGCAACAATTTAAATTTAGAGTCCGACCAATCAAAACCCGTCGGTCATTTCTTCGGAAAACGACACTCTTCGAAAAAGGCCGTAAACTTCCGAGAGTGGGCTACACCACAACATCTAATCTGCAATAACCGAGATTTATGGGCAATCAACAATTTATTCGGTACCTATCGTGAATACATTTTTGGCGTATTTTGCAATATGTTTCGGTATTATGTTATCATTTCATACTTTTTGAGGATTAAATACTACTTGATATTAAATTATTTAATAAATAGCTGATAAATAGCTGATAAAAAGATCAGACATTGCCCCTTTAAATATATTAAAGTTGTAATACTTATATAATAATGACGTTTATATTATGTTGTTGAATAAAAACTTTAAACAGAGAAATGTCTTTATATTTATTTATATTATATATAATGATTTAACTCGCACATTATTCCGCATGAAACACCAAAACACCAGAAACAATGGGTTCACTAACAAGGTAATGTTTTGTTTCCGAGGGAATGTTCACAGCAATGTTTGACCTTAGAATGATTAATGTCTGAATAAACACATGTCACTAGGGTGTACTTTTCCCTGTTCATTACATGCATTTATGGGTCTAATCTCATTATAGATATGTTTATTTTGATCTTATAGATATTGTGGCCTTAATAGAGAGGTTATTGGTGCTGCTTCACTTTTATTAAGATTTTCTATTCTTTATCATGCTTGTTGCAATAATTTTGATTACTATGGTATGTTACTCTGTGACGTCACAAAACTTAATTCGAAAGTAAACACGATGAAGCCGTTTTGACACAATCGGAAATAGTTTTCAGGGTTTAAAGGAAAAACAATAATGTTTGCTATATTCATGATTAAAAACGCATAAAGAAACTTGATTAAAGCGGAAATAAAATGACTGGTTTAAGTACAGTCATACTTACTAATCGTTACTAGAGCACACACAGATAATTTAATTTAGTTATTACTTTGAGGTGAAAACGATGAACAGAGCCCACAAAATACTACAATGAGTAAGCTAACCAACTAAGTCAACAACGACATCTTCATTCAAACTACCAAAGTTTTATTCTGTTACAGAAAACCATACAGTCAAGTAAAGATGTTATTCTCTTTTTTGTTCATTATTGGGTTTCTTCTGTAAAAATAATGTCGCTTCATAAGTGTGAAGTTATATTTTCTAGTTCTTCTAGTATCTTATAGTGTATAGTGTTTACATCTAAAATTGGAGCACCGTTTATGCGCTAGAATGTGTCAGTTAAGTGGCATCTTACATGTTTTTACAGCTTTAATAAAACCGAGGCTTTTACTTCCACACTTCCTGAGGACGTCCTCATTTTCTCAGATCATGGCCTGAAAAAAAACAAATCATAATCATTAATACAGGGTTGATTAATATTATGTCTATATCTTTGTATAGTCTCTAAATATATAATATTTAGTTGTATACACCGTTTTGCATATACTATTCATGCTAACTCACTTATTGTTGGATTATATCGAAATGCCCGACAGTCTGTCTACGGAAAACCACGACGTAACCCTGAAAAGGAATCATCATTATCATCATCATCATCATCATCATCATCATCATCATCATCATCATCATCACTACCATCATCAATATGATTATCATAATAATAATAACAACAACAGCAACAACAACAACAACAACAACAACAACAACAACAACAACAACAACAACAACAACAACAACAACAATAATAATAATAATAATAATAATCGATATTGACATTACCAAAAGAACTAATTCATATCATATCATTGTACACATTTAAACTTTTTTAATGTATGTGGGTTCTAAACCCATTTTAGGGATCCATATTATTTGTTAGATTTTATTAAAATGTGTCTTCGTCCTATGTGTTTTATTATAATGAGATACAGTCAGGCTATGAGAGATTCTTAGAGTACTATCTGATGGTTATCTGCTTAAGCAGTTAAAGCCTTAGTGTGCGAGTGCAACCTTTTCCACAATAATGTATCAAACAGTTACATGTATTTTTATATAATAATGAAATGCGCAATAAAAACAAGAAAAGAAAACAAACCTTCAGTAGTCGGCCCTGTTGTCAAGGTTGATGGTGGCATTGTAGTCACTGACAATAAAACCCAATCATGTTTGCTTACATTTTCGTTACATATAAAATATGTTTTTACATGTTTAAATGTAGTTTCTACTGATCACGGTTTAAAAATGTTAGCACCATTGCAAAAGGAAGACAAAGTTAACATCAACAAATAAGTACAGTGCGTAATATGGGTTTATTTGAAACTCCTTAAATATTTTTAATAGTGTCAGCCTAAGGGAAACAATGTGTAAAAAACGGTTTGGTGTGTTTAAAATGTGAACAATTATCCCTAGTGCCTTTTTATGCAAATCACTCTTTCTTTACATACTAATTTAAAATCGCTTTATATGACCCAACAATACAGATAACTGCTAAACATTTATAGACCTAGTTGATGAGGGTCAAGCATCAACGTAAGATCAGTTTCATAGTAACCACATATGCTCCTGAAATGCCGCCTTTACAGAACAATCTTTTTACCATAATTATCTTTGCAAACATTTAAGCTATCCTAAAGAATTGATAATAAACCCATGTTTAAAGGGTCCATGTTTATTTTAAGGCTTTATTTGAATTTGTTTTTGGCTTGTTTGTTTCATTAAAATGATATATAAACTAGTAATGAACGTGCAAATTAGTGGCGTCATTACCGAGAAAAAACTACTTAAAATTATATTTGTGTACACATTTAAACTGCCGTGATAAATTGGCTGTCAAAGATAAAAATGTTGAATGCCATTAACGTCTATATGCAGATAAAGATTGGTTCTTAAAGCCGGCACCCGGAGTTTTCCGCTGAGATGTTAATCTTCTTAAACAGTGGCATTTCCCCTTTGTGTCTCGCCTTAGTGTGCTGTTGTCTGGCTGTCCCTTTTTCAGTCGACTTGGTGTGCCATTGCCTAGATGACAATATATAAGTAGCTTTTGTGGGGCATTGCCTAAATATCACTATACTTGTCTACCTTATGTGTTTTGCCTAGCTGTCACTAAATCATTCGCCCGTGTGTGACATTGCCTGTTTCTAACCAGATCCGTCAACCAGGTGTGCCGTTACCTGACACGTTCTTTATGAGGTCGATGTGTCATTGTTTAGCTGTCACTTTATTACATTTAACTGCTATTACACAACTCTCCCTATCTCCTTTATGTGCCATAGCCTAGCACTCCTAGTTTGCCATTGCCTACTCAGTAGCTATGATGTCTCATTGCCTAGCTATACATATATAAAAATTATATATCGCCTTTATGTTCCATAGCCTAGTACTCCCTGTGTTGGCATAGTGCGCCATTTCATAACCGTCACACTATAAACTGTAGGCATGACATGTCATTGCCTAGCTATCCATATATGTTAAACGGATGAAAGGGAAGCCCTGGAGTGACATTGCATTGCTCCCAATAAAGAGACAGTTCGGCAATGGCAGACCAGGGCGACACATGAAGGGAGTGCTTTAATATTTGCAAAGTATGGCAAAAGTAAGTAGTTCGGTTATGACGGCACTCATTTGCATATCATGCATGTCAGGAGCACACGTGGTTACTGTGTGGTTTGGCGGATATATAAAAGGTTTAAATAAATTTTGCAATGGCGGCTTCATTTGCAAAATAACGGCATGTGGAACCAAATGTAAATTTGTGACATATTTGTGGTAAACAGTTTTTACACAAGTTTACTGTAGAAAGAGACCAATTTAAAATATATCTCCAAGAAAACACGCAGACAACTTCTAAAAAGAAGTAGACGAAGAAGAACTTTTTATCTATATTATTTTGAATACCATTCGATCATGCTACTATTGCCGAAACCGACAGGCTGGATGTGGTACCTGTTTGAACACAGCCTTTGGCAACAACGCTTGTGACCTCCAGCTGCACAAGGTCACGCGCAATGTTGACACTAATCTCCGACACACGCTGGGTGATGCCTGATTCGACTATGTCAACAGACCATACATCGTTGGCGCCAGAAGTCTTTCTACAAACGAATGGCTGCAAAAGAAACAAAGCAGCAGTTGTACGCAGTAGTGCACATCACAACAGTTTCTATTCGACAGGGCACGGATCCTAAGGGTCAGAATTACTGTCGCCTTTGGAAGCGCTATTTTTTCTTCTGACAAATATTACAAGACATTCAAAGCCTTATTTGTCTGTAAATTGTCACTCACGCCGACATAGAGGGACTAGCAGTGGACAACCTAGAAATCGGAAAGTACCAACTCATTTATTTTACGTTAGCCAGACACTATTTAAACAATAGTATAGCGTTGTATGGTACTACGCAGTTTTCTGGAACGTATTGGAATTGTTCAAAAGAACATGTTAAATATGTGTGTGTGTGTGTGTCTGTTTTAGAAATATTACCGTAAGATCCACGGTTGTGACTAAATCTTCAAGTTTAGCTGTCATGTCCACTGTATCGGCGTTGGCGCTGATTTGAACCATGGTCATGAAGACTGCAGGATCGATGTCGACGTTGAAGATGAGCTCCATAACGTTACCAGGCGTCAAATACGTTTCCCCAGCAGCAAGAGCCGCAAAGATGTCGGCGTTGTCGATAAACGCTACAGGGTTGTCAGGAGACCCGGGAGGAGTGGCAATCGGTATTCTTACTTCCGACATGTTATCTTTGCACACTAAACAAGACAAAAGGCACTTAATACAAAATAATTATTTAAGAGAATTAACATATAATTTGACGGATAAACATTTTCAAAGTTACAAAATATTTATTAAATGAACATAATATTTTACCATTAATCTTGTTTTTTTCAACATTAAAAACATTAATAATTATATCTTTGTGATTAATTTTCAATTAAAAGACTTTAGGCCACAAAAAATTGATCTTCTGTTTCTCAGGCACTTTTTTGAAAAAACGAATGCGAGGGGGCGCAATTTTTTTTATTGTGTCAGATTATTTTT
>Ga0224511_10000159_pt1 | contig 25118 bp, 16 predicted proteins | sample SF_May12_sed_USG_2_FD_169988 | JGI IMG/M metagenome (GOLD analysis project Ga0224511, IMG submission 169988) | Sediment microbial communities from San Francisco Bay, California, United States - SF_May12_sed_USGS_8_1 | ecosystem: Environmental > Aquatic > Marine > Sediment | place: USA...
TACTTAAAATACACGAAATTAATTGTCCAACGAAAATAAGTGATTTCACAGTATTGTATTAAATAAAGTTTACTGATGATATATTTTATTGAGGTCTCAAGTAATAATGTGCCACTAGAAATCATACCGCTACATCGGGTGTTGTCCTGCTGACTGACCCGGTATCCGTCTTCACAGAAACAAGTAAAGCTTCCGTCTGTGTTACGGCATAACTGGTCACATGGTTTAGGCGATTGAGAACACTCATTAATATCTGAAACAATAATTTAAGATTTTTTAAGTATAAATAAAACAGTATTTTTAATTATTTAGTATTAGTTTTAAAAGCCACATCAAGCAGTTTTGTTGTTATTTTATTTTTGAATATCATAATATTTAGTTATGATTATACATTTTAATTTTAAACGTGTCTAATCAATTATCTAGGAGAGGTAAACCAAGAGTCAATACATCCTGTTAGGTCAAATCGTGTTGCATTTTTGGGTACTTGAAGGAATCTGTATTATTACGTTGCATCTTCGTTCAATGCATGCCACTAACCGACACAAGCTGTTCCGTTTTCTGCATAGCCACTAGGGCATGGTCCACATCGATGCGGACGGTTAAGGCTACGCTGTTCCGATACATTTAAGTTGAAACATTCTTGTCCAACAAGACAGGGGTTGTTCTTACACCCGTTCTTTACCTCCTCACAGTCGTAACCTAACAGTATTGCAAATTCATGTTTTAAATGTCTTTACATAATACAATTTTTCGAGTAAATATAAAGCATTATTTTTTTAAACACTTTCCTTTGTGGCCTGGCACGCTTTGTTATCGATATAATGAATACATGGAAAAGGTATCAATCTTAATATTTTACCTTCATACTGATCATCGCAGACACACTTGGCAAATCTGAAATGATATCTGTTTCCAAGAATGTTGCCGTCCGTGCCATTAGTACAGTAACCATGACCACTGCAGCCGGTACAAAGTGTAACGTCCACCTGTATTTCTCTGGTCTTGTTTGTGTTTATATCAATCGCTATTACCCTGAAACAAAATTTGTTCCTTAATTAACATTTAATTGTATTGCAGAAGCTGATTAATTTTTATCATGGTATGGGTATAAAACCTTCAAACTATACGGACACCAAAAGTAAATGTGTATAATAATAGTGATAACACAATAATAGTATTATTATACAAACCATCTCAAAACAGGGCTTCAAAAATATATGTATACATGTACGTATTGATTTAGGGAATGGTCTTTCTTGCCTAACTTACTTCACGTCTAAAGGCTCTTTGGTTTGAACAGGTAACACAACCATTTCAGTTGTGGTAGTACCAGAAACAACCCCGTTCACCAGAATTTCCACCCTGACCGATGCCAAGTCCACAGTTATAGGACATTTAAGTGATTGGCCGGTCGTCACAAATATGCGACCAGAACAGCCCTTCAGCCTTGGTGTTGACTTTTCTGCAAATGAAGAAATGTGCACGAACTACGAGGGTTGTACGATAAATTCGTGTACTTTGCTCACAGTAAAAGCAATAGAAGATAAACATGTTTAAAATTTGTAAATTTTAAATCCTCTACCATTTTCAAACATATTATTAATAACAGCATGTAGCAAATCTAAAAAATACAAAAGTTATGACTCGTATGTATTAGTATTGGAGTACGAAATATCATTTTTGAGTTTTGTTTGCAGATCACAAGCATAATATACAAACCCTAATTTCTAATGATTTAATGTTAAATTCTGCAAATATTTGAATATTCTTTGATTGATAAAATATGTCACAACATATCAACTAGAACATGTGAAAGCATTTCTGAACTTCTTTTTACCATACTCTCTTGAATGTCTTCGAATTTTGTTTTGCAACAATTGCTTTTATATTCACATATCAGATAAAGGTTTTTCAGTTTCCTTTTTATTTACTTGTTTTTGCCTTTTACTGTTGGATGTTAAACACTATTTGTCACAAAATATTGCTATTTCTTTTGTAATCCTATTTTATTTAGTATTCTTAACATGCTGCTAAAATTGTGACAACGTATAAGGGTTATCAAGAAACATACATGGTCACATAGCACCTCTAAACTAATACAGTAAAAATTTGCTGACTTATTAAAGTTACTTTGTATATAATGTATACTTATTAAGAACGCTGCAAACCGATTTCTTGTAAAGCTGTTTGTTGCTCTTTGTCTTTGTTTAAGGTTTGTTCCGCTATTCGTTCATCCGTGAAGATAAAGTCAAAAATACATTGGATTCTAGAAGCGTCTCCGCATTTCAGCACAGCTAAATCTCGCAGAGTGTGGTTCTCCATCTCGTCCAGAAAATAGGGTACATAGCTGGAATTTTGGTAATCGGCATGGTTTGTTCCGTTTCGGTACACAAACGCAGACTCATCACCAATGATTTCCCCTGAAATGTATTATTATCAATGAAAAAGAACACATTTTTGCAATTGTACAATACATAATATAATAAGAACCTTGTTCATCTTTTCTTGTTACGACACACAAATATAAGATACGAAACCACTGAACACTGATTGAAAAGAAAATGTTTAACATAAACCTAGAAGAATGTCCAGTATTAAACATAAACAGTTGTAAAATACTTAATTCAAGACATTAAAACAGTTTTAGTGCAGCTGTCATGGCAACAATAATTGTTTTTATATTAATTGCCTTTACAGTCAGTAATTAAGGCTTGCTTTCTTGGTGTTTTTCTTAAATTTAATTTGGTACTTCAAATACAATTTTCATGTGTTTGGTATTTTAAGCTACTGAATCATTATGATCAGTTCTAAAAAGCAAATGAATGTTGTGCCAACCTACATTTACTGGCGTAGGAAAATATTGCTCTCTCCGTTGCATTCGAAGAAAGCAAAGTTCCATTTGGTGCGAGAAAATCATTGTTTGGATCGCCATCAAAATTCCCTAGCAATCCCCTCACTTTGCCTCTGTATCTTTGTGGGACGAACATACTTATAGCTAATGTTTCTGCGGCAACACTAACGTTAAAAGAAAACCCTGGCGTAGAAAAGACACAAACAACGTAATTTTAGCAATATTTTATAGCATATCAAGGTTATATTGAAATATTACGTTTCACAACTTTTGAGTTAAAACACGTCATTAAGGCTTTTACGATATAACTGTTGTTTTCTTACCGCTGTGTGGGAAAATTGTTGTGTACGTTCCTTTATTCACAGAAATAACCAATGTATCTGAACTATAGACATAGCCCTTGGTTGGTTTGGACCGCATTTGTAAAGTTAAATCCTGCTTATTTCCATAAACTATTAGATCTGAAACAATACTAGATAGTTTAACATTTTAAGCATAACAAACAGTGCAAGAACGTATATTTTCATTTTATTCCACATTTATAACCGAAACAATCTCCTTTCGTTTTTGTTATATATTCACAATGTGCGTTTAGATTCGGCGTTTGAATTACAGCAAGGGCTCTATGGTATTAAGTAATAAAACACCTTTTTTGCTGTCATCTAACTCAAAGTGGACAGTTGCTCCTGGTCTCTCGAAGGCGGCAAATGCACTAAATATTGTTGCTGTAGAATATTTCCCATCCTTTCGCAGTGGTCTAGATGTCCGCCCTTGAATGTCAAATGATATATTTTCTGTCCTTACTTGCAGTAAGATATACTCACCAAGACCATTGAACGTAAAATTCTGATTGTCAAGTGTTCGAATGTGGGGATCGCCCCAACAAATACCTGTAAGTTAAAGAAAGGAAACGACATAGCATCACTTAATATAAAGTTTACTTATTTTGAAGTGACCATTGGTAGCCTTTTATATAATAAATAAATATTGTATTACACATATATTTTATATACATATACAATAAATACAACATACCCAAGGTGAACGCAGATCGTTCGTAACATGTGCCAACAGGGTGTAGCTCATAATACAAATCACATAGCGCTGATGTATTGCAGCACCACTGCTTAGGATTGAGGTCAAGTCTTAAGTGGTCTCTTTCGAATTGCGGATGACGGATCAGTACGCCCCCACTGATAGGAGCGTAGTCTGCAAACAACCCTCTTGCTTTGACGTAACAACACGTCTAAATCATAAGTATACGTGAATGTACATGTATTTGAAGATGCTCAAAAAGTGAATCACTTTAAAAGTAATAGTAGAACAGATTAGATTTACAAATAGTATCTATGCTTGATATCAAATATATCTCCTTACTGCATACAGGGCTCTCTATTAACGTTAATAGAGAGCCCTGCTGCATATTATAAAACATTAACGCACCTTTCCAAAAGGAGCATATGTACTTCCTTGCCACACATAATAGCACACTCGGTCCTCTTCCTCTACCGTTCTCCATTTCCACCAAGGGTCAAACGACACAGATGTTAAATCACAAGGACACTCTGGCAATGTCATAGATACTGTTTCAATATCTTTTTTCATATGCTTTGTTTCGTGATACCACGAGACGCATTGTACGGCGATGTTTGGCAATAACGTAAAGTCGTTGGTTAAACGCTTCACAAGAAGTCCAAAAATACCTACAGAAAAAGACTTTAATTTATAGTTTTAAAGAACGATAACTTGCTGTTATCTTTACGCTAGTTAAAGGTATATACATCGAAATCCCAAAGATATGCATAACATGATAAAAAAAGAATTTACTCGCCCATTGAAGCTGAATATCCCCTCTTAAGTTTTAGTTGTAACATATTTGATAATATATGTACTAGTGTTCGAAGTATTATTCTTTTTTATGATAACTATATAATAAATCATAATTGTTTAACTACGTGTCGACATCATCTCTTTTTCAATATTCATAATATTTGATTATTAAAGGCAAGTGACATTATCAAATGAATTTAACGTACCATTGGAGACAGCATTCAAATCCATTCTAAGGGATTGCTGGGTGAAAGAATAGAAATGTGAATAGAAGAAGCCACTTCCGGCTGCATAACCAATCCAAATATCCGGTGATACTGTGTCCGTTGACCAATTCATTTTCGAGTATCCGTATATAAACAACGCGTACGTGTTTATACCATCAGATAAAATAATAAGCTGGAAGGTGGAGCCCTGTTCGAACGAATGAACAATTATATATTTTATAATTATGGCGGTAAATATTCACTAGTTTTATAAAAAAAAATATTGTAAACGAATTGTGTTTTACATTTTGTGTTAAAAATGTTCATGAAAACTTGCCAAACTATACAATAGACAAAGCATGACATAAATTTCGGTTTATACCGTTGCTGATGTTAAAGTCCTCTGTCGTGGTAACACTTTGTCCCATGTAACAACTAACACCGTGCTTGGTACGAAATCATTTGGAACGTTTGGTGTATTTTTAATTAATTCTTTCAATTCGACTGATGAAACGTTATCATAGCTGTTCAGCAAGTCAAGTACTCTGTAAAATACGGATCCTGCAGTTTGAGATTCCATATCCATACTAGCGTAAAATGGGGCTAAAATGTATTCATTTTGCAGTTGTTCGTATCCTTGCGATGGTTTCGGTTGCAGAAATGGCTTATCAAAACTGACAAGACCATTGGCACAAATCTGAAAGTAAGAGAAGTTCAATTGAATTTTATTACACTTACAGTTATTTTGGCGATAACTTGATACGATTACGTGTTACAAGTGGTTTCTTTTAGTAATGTAATTTCATAGATATTTTATACACGCCAGGTTGTAATTCATATTAGAGTAGAACATGTCGTCCTATTTAGTGTATCTTGTCAGGGTTCGCCTAACAATTTAGGTCGAAGTCGTAACGCCTTTTCTTTCATTCGTTTATCATTGTTATATAATTTTCGAATACAAAACGGCATTCACATGCACAGTTGTCTTCATACTGCCAAACAATGGAATTCCTAGAGGCAAGCTTATTTCCTCGCTGCAAAAATTGTTGGCCGCAGGCAATGAAATATCTCCCGCTTCCGTTCCATATGGGTGCAAAGGCACTGAAATGTTTAAACAAAGGTATAAGGAAGAAGAAGAAGAAGAAGAAGAAGAAGAAGAAGAAGAAGAAGAAGAAGAAAGCTCGTTGACAGCTTCTTTTTAACAAGAAACATATACACTATTTACAGCATATCAAAGTCTATTAGGGAGGTCGACACGACAATTGTGATGTTGATAATTATTGATATACAATGTATTATATACAATGTATTACCTTTTTCATGGAAGTAATCTATTAATTTTAATAGTAGTTGATAATTACAGAACAAGTGGTATAATGTGTTTCAGCCGCAGTCCTTAAACTTTAGGACTGATTCACGGTTTTATCAAACTTTGACATAAATACATAAATATAAAGTGAATAAACGATTCCTTTGAATATGAATAATATTGCGCAATATTCATACCATTGATTTCACAAGATGACGCATGACTCCATGTAAGTGATGGGCCACATCTAACGACGCCATCACCAACTAGTGTGTATCCCGGGTCACATGTCAGGTGAAAACTCGTCCCACAAGTGTGCGATGTAGCATTTATCTTGCCGTTAGGTATCATCAATGCGTCTAGTTGTGGACATACTTCAAAAACCAAATTCATAATAACACATTTAAAATCTATTCCCGTAGTGTCGATGAATGAAAGAAGCACAAAACAATTAGCTGAAACTACACTGGCCTCTTTGAAATAGTTGCATCATCCGAAATTTGAATTTATTTTAATTGTTTGCAAAAACACAGCATAGTATGAAATAAGCATGAAGTGATTTAAGTAAATTACGAAAATCATATTACGGATTCAGTATTGAAACATAACGGTGGACTATTACTGATATCGGAGAAAGAAAACGTACTTCTTGTCAATTTCTTGACGATGTTTTAGTGTATTTTATACGTGGCAATATGATAGAACTAATGCTAAGGTCACAAATCATCTACGGGCACCGTACGGCGTCTATTTCAACAAAAATCGTACGATTATACGGTGCCCGTACGGCGCCCGGCCGGCGGCAGGAAAAATCGTACGATTTTTGAACATTTTTAAGACATCGTACGGTGCCCGGTGAAGTTTAGGTACTACTTAAAATTCCACGGCGTTTGGTAGGGTCATTGAGGGTACAATGACATCAACCGGGCACCGTACGGTGCCCGGCCGGCGCCCGGCCGGCGTTTGCAGACATCGGACGGGAACTGGACGATTTTTGTATACAAAATTTATCGTACGATTCCAACGGTGACCGACCGGGCACCGTATGGTGCCCGGCCGGACATCGTACGATGTCTGACAAGCGCTAAGAACATTGAAAAATCTCTTAACAAATCGGCCGATGCCCGTCCGGGCACCGGCCGATCTTTTATGAGTCGAACTGCCACCGGTGAGAAGCGACGTGTTTTTTGCAGATGTACATATTGCATTTACATAGATATATCACTTCTAAAGATCAAAAACATAAATACAAATATATATATTTCGCTTCAGCAACTGAGGATGATTAACATGCAACAAACAAGTACTATTGAAATTTTTGCAGTCTTGAGCAAGTGTGGTTTCCATCACCATCAATGTCAGAGTCAGCCTCAATCTTTTTTCTTTTAACAACCTGTTTCTTTGGAGGAATGATGGCAAATTTTGATATAAATGAATTCACCATTGCACCTGAAAATTCGCGTAAAATTGGCCGGGCACCGTACGTAAATTCTTAAAACTCGTCCGGTGCCCGGGCGATTATCAAATTCGCCGGTGGTGTGCAAATCGGTGCAATCGTACGATGTCAGTTTTATTTGTGACCATAGCATAAATAAAGTACGTAATGGTTTTACCGCCTTTATAACCTCCTTAAAATATTATAGTGTCGATATCTTCTATGACATTTTCTGAGTAACCTGAAATTTACAGTATACCAGGTTCAAGGCCTTTTAAAGCATTTTCTAAATTTTGAAAAACTTTCGCCGACATTTTTGGGAAAAAAATACTCTTTTTAGAACATAATCCTATTTTATTCGCGTGATTGGAAATTTTTCATAATTATGGAACCCTTTCCCATAGTTAAGTGCAGGCAAAGTCGTACAAACGTGTGTGTCCATGCCTATTTAATGCACTCCCCGTTTGGTAGGTCACACTTGCTCTATGTTTGAGTTTAAAAAAATCAATGTTCAGCATCTGATTTTTCTTTAGGTTGTCAACACTTGATAAAATATATTGTTCCTAACATTTACATGTATTGCCTCATTTTAAATCACAAGAATAAACGCACTTAGGAAATGTTACCACAACTTAAGTGTATTATACTTAAAATTATGTTTTTAGTGCATTGTAAACGTAATTCTTTTAAGTTTGATTGTTTTACATATGTGATCATTTATGTTTCGTCATGTTCAAACATTTTGTAAAATGCACATGACCAATTCATTTTATAATAAACAGTTACTAGTGAAAGGGAAAATTAGACTTTGTTTATTTTAATTAATCAATCTGCTACCTATATGTTTTTAACAAATCGACAAATAAGTATCTAGAGTCATATTCGTTAAAGTTTTAGCTCAAAAGGATTTACGGCACAAAAATATTGATGGTCATGTCAAATATAGAGATTACATATACATAGACTTTGACATGTTACATGTCGTAGCAGAAATGCTTTACTCATATAATTACCTTTGGCTAAACATATAGAGTCGAACGTCCATGTCTCGTCTTCTTCACAAACAGCGGCACCACTTCCTATTCTATCATAACAGGAATCGCATGTCAAAACGCGTTTGACACCACACGTTGTTGCTGTGCCGTTGAAAAGGCCATTTACAACTGACAGGTGACCACAGTCTAGAAGTAAGCATGGTCCAATAATATAAAAATCAGTCATTAAAATAAGGAGTGCTGCAAAGAGTACAGTCAACAGGTAATTAGTGGCATCTTTAATGTGCATGCTATTAGCAATTATTCAAAGTATTATTAAATCTACTTTGAATGTACATTTGTACAAGTACACCATTTATGTAGTATGCGTAACTATGTTATAATGATTATGTTATCAATAATTATGACACGTGTCTGTCTATAAACCTCAAATTACGTCCAAATGCTTAAGATGTACGGGAATATAGTTCAACAATTAGAACAATTTCGGACCACAAAGAGCTATCATTGCGAATATCGTTAAATACATCACCTTTGACAACACAATTCGGTATTAAACTCCAATGTCCGTCCGCTTGGCACCTCGCCACCCCACCACCTTCCAGTTTGTAACACGGGTTACATGTTGCCCGGACAAAAGTTCCCATCGCAACTCTTGTGTCGTTTAGAACAGCATTTGCAACATCCAATGGTGCACATACTAAACAGAAAGTGATAATATAAACCCTGTCAACCCATTATGTTTAGCATCATTTAGCTCGATTTTGGCGCTTTCAAAGGCAGTTGTGATACATAAATCCTATTACAGTTTCCAACAGCTGTTGTGACTACATCAGCATTTTCATGTATAAAATGATAAGACTAATGGTCGTGTTATGGCATCCATATGTTTACATGAACCTAAGTGTTATGCTAAGCAGCCTAAGTCTTTAAACCCAACGTAAAATGATTTCCTAACATTACCCAATAAACTGAGATTATTCATATAAGGTGTCCTTGAATTCATATCTGGTCAACTTCTACTTGTCTGTGGGAATTTGGCGTGACGATTGTGCTTGTTAACACCACAACATAAGCACATTTTGACAGTAAAAACACAGTGTCTACTTAACTATGCGTTAACATGCAAATGAAATTTTATACAAGAAATAAATATGTGTGTAAAAGAATATCCTAATAACTAGAGCTCCGCTAGTCGGAACATTATACGCCCGAAGGATGAGCCGTTCAATAAAATAGTGTTGAAAACTTTTACTTGAGTGTAACCTCTGCATCCATATGTTCATCTACTGCAAGACTTTGCCGAAAGATAGAAAGTCAAAATGACTTTCACCTTTGACCTATTGACCTCAAAACAAATATGGGTCATCTATGGACCATTGCCAACCAAGAAACCACTTATGATGTCTACTGCTAAATAGCTTTCAAATTATTAAGCAAAGAAAGATTTTATTTTCAAGGTCTAAGTGACCTAGACTTATGTCCTAAGGACCCAAATTCAATACAGGTCATCTATAGTGAATGACCCTTAAGTAAATAGGTTTCTAGTTATTGAGAGACGGGGATGTATGTTCAATGTCACAGTGACCTCGAGCTTAGACATACTGACTGTAAATGGAATACGGATTATCTTTTGGCCATGGTTAACCAAGATACCAAATAGGGAGTTCATATGTTGAATAGGATTCAAGAAGTTTAGTGGACCAGAATTTTATGTTTATGGTCACTGTGAAAAGCTACCGTGACCTAAAAATTTGACCGGCTGACCTGAAAATGTATAGCGGTCATCCGCTGACCAGTGATCATGAAAAACCTTCCTATCAAGTACCATGATTGTCACTCAAAAACTTTTCAAGATATTGAGTAGACATGTTTTTGCATAAAATGCTACTGTGCCTTGACCTTTGACAGACTGACCTCAAAATGTGTAGGGGTCATCTACTGACCGTGACCAGTTTTGTTACGAAGTACAATGACTGTCACTCATAAACTTTTCAAGATATTGAGCACATGCGGTTTTTGAATAAAATGCTACTATGACCTTGACCTTTGACCCAAAAATATAAACGGGTCATCTATTGAGTATGGCCAATCTTACTACCGATTAAAATGACTGTCACTCATAAACCTTTCAAGATATTGAGTGGACAAGGTTTTGTATTAAATGCTACTGTGACCTAGACATTTGGCAGACTGACCTCAAATTTATAGGGGTCATCTACTGACCATGACCTGTCTTCCTATTAAGTAGAATGACTGTCACTCATAAACTTGCCAAGCTATTGAGCGGACGCGGTTTTTGCATTAAATGCTACTGTGACCTTGACCTCTGACCTAGTGAACTCAAAATATTTAGGGGTCATCAACTAACCATGACCAATGTGCCTTCACAGTATCATGCCTGTCACTCAGAAACTTTTCAAGATATTTAGCGGACATGATGTGGCTAACGGACGGACAGACATACACACAGACAGACAGACAGACGGACGGACGGACAAACCATAATACGTCCATAGTTTCACTTCGGGCGTATAAAAACGGCAACTATTACTTTTTTCCTTAAAACGTATTAAAAAAATATATATATAAACAAAACACACCCGTTACATTGCATGTCGATGTCATATTCCACTGGCCGTTTGCCTCACAACGTATTAAACCATCCCCGTGTAGGGTGTACCCGCCCGAACAATTAAGCATGCGTACTTTACCATTATTTCCTAAAGTTGAACCGTTAGGAGTTACTGGATCACCACAGTTTGATGAAGATCCTACAAGGAATAGTACAAGTTAATTTTACTTCATTGTGTAGTTTAAAAAGGGGATCACAAGCAGTGGATAGATTGCTTGCACATACAAAACACACATGTGTTATAGAGAATATTTTTATGTCAACCAGTAATACGAGAAAAAAACATTCGGACATAAACTAAAATGCAACATAGGTACGCCTAACTATATACATGTACGATACTCTGTTACTATCAGGATGATAGCATATTTGGACACTAGAAATGTGTCCAGGGTACACTATTACCCCTGAATGATCTTAAAAATTGGGACAATAAAGCTTCTAACCTTTACACATGTTTTAATTATCATTTTTAAATAATATGTCATCAAAGGATAAAAAACATAACAGGTATATCAATAAACATTAAGCTAGATTATTGACAAAACAATTCTCAAAAAATGTCAGAATAGAATAGTAATAGCACTTTTAAAATGCAAAAATTTTACGCGTTCCAACGCAAATGTAAACATTGTTCGTAAATTGAAATGACCCATTAACGTGCGGCGTTATTTTGACTCTAGAAAGGTGCGAGGCGAAGGGAATTCCGTTATATTTATATACTGAGAAATAATTCCACTTCCAGAACAAGCGCGTATTTGTTTCAATTTTTTAACAAAACGAGGGATTTCAGTGAAATTCAAAGAAGTAGTCTGTTGATATTGAATACCTATATACTGCTGCTTGTTTTGATTTGTTTTATTTTTAGGAATGACAGTCCACCATGGGTTGGCATAGACTTTTGGATATGGACTTGACAAAGGCAAATCGATATAATTATGCCTTCCACCCGCCAAAAAATGCATATTGAAACACATAGCCACAGCTTATACCTGTATCTTTCTACTGTAGTTTTGCAAAATGGATAATTGTGACCCAGGTAGCACTTTCTGAGTTCTTAAGATAATCGCGTTCGACTGAATGCGTCTAAGCTGCATGCATAAAATAAAAATGTATGTACACTTACCATTTGAAAATACTAAGGCCAAAAATGTTGTTCTAAATCTTTGAAAGACTGGTAATCTTTGTCTCCAGTTAAGAACAACTGAAATATTTGATCCAGAGACGCAGTACGAATACGGGAAGACAAGGTTGTTAAAATTTAACCTACAACAAAAACCGTTAATGCGCTTATAATAACATAAAGGATGAAACGATGTCCAACATATTTAAGTTTATGTACACATTCCAGATATAATGGTCATAAATTATGAACCTTTACTTAATAAAGTTACATCTGTGACTTACCTTGCCAATCTTCTGTCTTCCATAACACCTTCATATACACTTACGTAGTTGCCAGACATTCTAATTTCAAATGCAACGAATTCAATACATGCACGTCCGAGAGGGACTGTAATCTTGTATACACAGAAGGCTCTCTCTCTGTCGGAAAGTGAATTGAAATCGGGGGAAGAAATATATCCGTTGTTTTCGAAATACGTTCCACCACATGGAACTGGCAAATGATAAAAGTATATACAAAGCGTATTCATAGTTAACCAAACGGCTAGAGTAGGTGTTGATACTATCTGCCTTGTCTGCTAATTTTCTTTCACATTGGTAGTCTTTTTTATTCTGTACTTAATTTCAATTTTATAATTATATTAAGTTTGTATTTAAAGCTCAGGCTAAAGCAGGGACTCATGAATCCGATATATCGGATATCACAAGTTTTCTAATTGGATAATAAATATAACAAACACACAAGTGCTGGTGCAAGGCAGAAAACAAAGTAACGTTATGAATAAAAAAAATATATATCTAACGTTGTCAGATATTTAGTTTTACACAGTGTCACGAATTAAGCATTGTGTAATACAAATATTGAATATGACATAAAACGATTCTTCTACAAAACATTATTTCTTTTCAAAATGACATTATTTAAAGGGTTCTTGTACTACGCTGAATGATGACTTTTTGCGCACGACCTGTGCAATACTGTTGTTTCAAATTACAAATACTGACATACCAACATCAAGTTGAGACGAGGAACCTGAAAATAAAACGCATACGCTACGACTGATCTTTGTCATAACTGTATGTGTAAGAAAGTGTAAAAGAAGGTTAGTACATGTTAGTTATTTCGAATTTAATATTGTGCTTTTATAAATTAAAGAATATGCAAATATAAAATAAGAGTTTCATTTAACAATTTTCGTATAATGATGAAAAACAATGTTACACGTGCTTGCAATTTTTGTGATGAATTTTGTAAAGTTGGTCTATATAATACAAACATGTACCATGGGCGCTTGGTGAGATGCACATTTTGTGATAAAATTACAGCTTTTAATACCTTTTTGCTCTACAAACACAGTTGTAGACGTTGTAAAATGTTTATCATTTTTACCCAACACGCATATGTTGTATAAGGCCGCTATTACATTTGTGCGTAACGTCTGCGTTATCATAACGGATGGCCATCCGTTGAAAATCGCTCAACAAAAAATCGTTGGGTTTATTAAATGTTCACGTTCCCTATGCGGTAACGCAAGGGTGTCCGTTTCGTTTTGCACAGTGAGCGATTTTTGACGGATGACGGACAGTTAACGCATAGGTTTTGGTTTGGAAATATGCATAATTTGAAGTCCAATTTCGCTAAAAATGCGAAAAGGTTTTTTATTCTAATTTAGTTAAAGCTTACAAGTACTCCTATTAATGGCCCAACATTTTCACTGCAGATATATATGACTGTCGTTAAAATAAATGTAATTCCGTGGGGTAAAACAAATAAAAAGAGTTACACTAGTTTATGTACATTATTTATTTACATATAATTTAATAACATTTGTTTATAATTATATGAGATAGCAAAGCATTCGACGAAGTTCATTTTTTACATACTAACCTATAAGGCCAAGGGACTTTTAACGCATATGTTAACGCATGGTGCTACGGACACATGTTATTAGTATCATGCGTTTCTTTACGGACACCTTTCGGATTACGGATGACCATCCGTTATCATAACGCGTACATGTTATAGCAGCTTAATAGTTCAATGGAATCGCTTTTTTATTTTTACAATACCTAATTATTGTATTCAAATTGAAATATGGTAGTATTGTAGCTGCTGCCTGGTATTAGCTCATTTGCAGCAATGTCAAAATGTTGGCAGTTTCACCATTTAGGCAAGGTTTCATGGTCATGTCTACATAAATAATCAAAAACAGAATATAAACATGCTATACAATCAACGACAGTCTTACTGTTCATGTAGAGATTTGCCTGAAAACTACCAGTTCCTAAATATTCTTTATCAAAAACAACTGAAATAAGCTGTCCGCTTCCACATATGTTGAAAGGCGAAAGCGTACCAGAATATCTGCAATGAAAAGATCATTTTATATCCAACCAATAACAATCTTTGCATCCATAGATGTTACCTCAAAATGTATTTAGTCTTTTTTTAACTAGTAAAAACGGGCAACGAGGTTATACATGTTGTCAATGGCGTTGATATGCAAGTACTTTGTTCAATACACTTTTTTTCTTTGTCTCGTCTAAATAGTTTAAAATACTGAAAAAAACGTTCAAAACGCTAAGAAGTCTATGGACTCCAAAAACATAGATTTGGTGGAGTCTGTTAATTTGGTCTAGTTTAAATTATGAGCATGTCAAATAAGCGTGGGTGTATTTTCATTGCATGCTAACAAATGTTCTGTACATCAGTTGTGTAAACTAAAGACATTATTGTTCTTTGTTTAAATGTGTTTTATAATTATGCTTATGAAATATTGTCCGGACAGAAGTCAAGCAAAATAAAATAACGTCCAAAGTAACTACACCTATCGCTGATTGCGATTCATACCCCCACCAATGTCCTTGACAAAGTTGGTACAAAGGTAAGATGAGTTCTGCACATTGCTCAGTTGGGGTGAACATTTGAGTCAAGTTTGAAAATACATCATTCCATTAGTAGGATGTATAGAGCGGGCACGACATATTGTCTAATATTTGATTGTATGTAAATTTGAAGACTTAAAAAGGGGCATAACTTTGTTAAAATGCAATACAGAATTATGAAACTTGACCTGCACATCCTAATTGTGACACTTCACATATATGAATTTTTAACTTTCAAGTGTGACCTTGAGCTTAAGCCGGCAAACTGGTAACATGGATACAAACCTTATTATAGGAATTTCCCTGATATTTGTACCATCGTAAACAGAAACGAACGTCCTTTCGACCTCTGTCTGAAAGCTAGTGAACTCTACACAAGCTCGTCCAGAAGGAACAGAAATTGTATAAACACAATATAATGACTGTACAAAATGTATGTCTGGATCTTCTGGGTAAGAAATGGTACCATTTAATCCCTCGAATTGTCCTCCACAGTTCTCTAAAATAAAATCAAACAAGTTCAACAGAACACCTACCTTACCAGATGTGCATAGTGGGTTTCTGTTGGCGTTTTACCACAAAGCAATGTTACCCTAGTTATGGTGTTGATGCTACAGAAATAGTTCAAGTTGCTTCGTCTTATATGTTCTTAAATATGCCCAGCAAAATTACAAAGTAACCATTAAAATTAACAAAAGAAAAAAAGTCATTAAGTATAAAAAGAAAAACAAGAAGCGCCGCAATGCGACGAAACCAGGTTTTCAACGATTCAACCAAGTATTGATGTGACAGAAATAAAAAAATGAAGATGGCGGTAAAGAAAAAATAATACCGTTATTTTGGTTGCATTAGTTGCATGTACCAATTTTGGTGTCAATAGGCCAAAGCAAACTTAAGTTATTGAGCGGAAACTGAATTTTTATTTTTAGTAACAGTGACCTTGACCTTGATCACATACACCTGGGTAGCAATCCCAAGCTGCGTCTTGATGTAAGCTACACATACACCAAGTTTGGTGTCAATAGGCCAAAGCAAACTAAAGTTATTGAGTGGAGACTGAATTTCTATTTTTAGTAACAGTGACTTTGACCTTAATCACATACACTTGGGTAGCAATCCCAAGCTGCATCTTGATGTAAGCTACCCATACACCAAGTTTGGTGTCAACAGGCCAAAGCAAACTTAAGTTATTGAGCGGAAACTGAATTTCTATTTTTAGTAACAGTGACCTTGACCTTGATCACAGACACCTGGGTAGCCATCCAAAGCTGCGTCTTGATGTAAGCTACCCATACACCAAGTTTGGTGTCAATAGGCCAAAGCAAACTTAAGTTATTGAGCGGAAACTGAATTCCTATATTTAGTAACAGTGACCTTGACCTTGATCACAGACACATGGGTAGCAATCCCAAGCTGCGTCTTGATATAAGCTACTTATACAGCCAGTTTGTTGTCAATAGGCCAAAGCAAACTAAAGTTATTGAGCGGAAACTGAATTCCTATTTTTAGTAACAGTGACCTTGACCTTGATCACAGACACTTGGGTAGCAATCCAAAGCTGCGTCTTGATATAAGCTACCCATACAGCAAGTTTGGTGTCGATAAGCCAAAGCAAACTAAAGTAATTGAGTGGAAACTGAATTTCTATTTTTAGAAACAGTGACATTGACCTTGATCACAGACACCTGGGTAGTGATCTTAAGCTGCGACTTGATATAGGCTACGCATACAGCAAGTTTGGTGTCAATAGGCCAAAGCATACTTAAGTTATTGAGCAGAAACTGAATTCCTATTTTTAGTAACAGTGACCTTGACCTTAATCACAGACACCTGGGTAGCAATCCAAACCTGCGTCTTGATACAGGCTACTCATGCAGCAAGGTTGGTGTCAATAGGCCAAAGCAAACTAAAGTTATTGAGTGGAAACTGAGTTTCTATTTTTAGTAACAGTGACCTTGACCCTGATCACAGACACATGGGTAGCAATCAAAAGCTGCCTCTTGATATATGCTACTCATACAGCAAGTTTGGTGTCAATAGGCCAAAGAAAACTAAAGTTATTGAACGGAAACTGAATTCCTGTTTTTAGTAACAGTGACCTTGACCTTGATCGCAGACACCTGGGTAGCAATCTCAAGCTGCGTCTTTATAGAAGCTACTTATACAGCAAGTTTGGTGTCAATAGGCCAAAGCAAACTAAAGTTATTGAGCGGAAACTGAATTCCTATTTGTAGTAACAGTGACCTTGACCTTAATCACAGACACCTGAGTAGCAATCCAAACCTGCGTCTTGATACAGGCTACTCATGCAGCAAGTTTGGTGTCAATAGGCCAAAGCAAACTAAAGTTATTGAGTGGAAACTGAGTTTCTTTTTTTAGTAACAGTGACCTTGACCTTGATCACAGACACATGGGTAGCAATCACAAGCTGCCTCTTGATATATGCTACTCATACAGCAAGTTTGGTGTCAATAGGCCAAAGAAAACTAAAGTTATTGAACGGAAACTGAATTCCTGTTTTTAGTAACAGTGACCTTGACCTTGATCGCAGACACCTGGGTAGCAATCTCAAGCTGCGTCTTTATAGAAGCTACTTATACAGCAAGTTTGGTGTCAATAGGCCAAAGCAAACTAAAGTTATTGAGCGGAAACTGAATTCCTATTTGTAGTAACAGTGACCTTGACCTTAATCACAGACACCTGGGTAGCAATGCCAAGCTGCGTCTTGATGTAAGCTACTCATACTCCAAGTTTGGTGTCAATAGGCCAAAGCAAACTAACGTAATTGAGTGGAGACTGAATTTCTATTTTTAGTAACAGTGACCTTGACCTTAATCACATACACTTGGGTAGCAATCCCAATCTGCATCTTGATGTAAGCTACCCATACACCAAGTTTGGTGTCAATAGGCCAAAGCAAACTAAAGTTATTGAGCGGAAACTGAATTCCTATTTGTAGTAACAGTGACCTTGACCTTAATCACAGACACCTGGGTAGCAATGCCAAGCTGCGTCTTGATGTAAGCTACCCATACACCAAGTTTGGTGTCAATAGGCCAAAGCAAACTAAAGTTATTGAGCGGAAACTGAATTCCTATTTTTAAAAACAGTGACCTTGACCTTGATCACAGACACCTTGGTAGCAATCCCAAGCTGCGTCTTTACATAAGCTACTTATACAGCAAGTTTGTTGTCAATAGGCCAAAGCAAACTAAAGTTATTGAGCGGAAACTGAATTCCTATTTTTAGTAACAGTGACCTTGACCTTGATCTCAGACACCTGGGTAGCAATCCAAAGCTGCGTCTTGATATAAGCTACTTATACAGCCAGTTTGTTGTCGATAAGCCAAAATAAACTAAAGTAATTGAGTGGAAACTGAATTTCTATTTTTAGAAACAGTGACCTTGACCTTGATCACAGACACCTGGGTAGTAATCTTAAGCTGCGACTTGATATAGGCTACCCAAACAGCAAGTTTGGTGTCAATAGGCCAAAGCATACTAAAGTTATTGAGCAGAAACTGAATTCCTATTTTTAGTAAGTGACCTTGACCTTGATCACAGACACCTGGGTAGCAATCCAAACCTGCGACTTGATACAGGCTACTCATGCAGTAAGTTTGATGTCAATAGGCCAAAGCAAACTAAAGTTATTGAGCGGAAACTGAATTTCTATTTTTAGTAACAGTGACCTTGACCTTGATCACAGACACATGGGTAGCAATCACAAGCTGCCTCTTGATATAAGCTACCCATACAGCAAGTTTGGTGTCAATAGGCCAAAGAAAACTAAAGTTATTGCCCGGAAACCAAAAGTTGAAGCCCGCACGCCCGCACGCCCTCGTTTTCATTGAAAACCTGGTTAACAATGGTTATTGTGTACTGCACTTTCTCTAAAAAGGCTACATGCGTGTTTATGAATATAAGAGAAGCTGTCTTTTACAGTTTATGTCTATGCCCTGTGCACGACGCAATCTATAACGTTAAAAAACTATATGAAAATTATGGCTATTGAACACCATGCTTCATTCTAATGATTTTTCGTCCGACGCAACGTATGAAGTTTTAAGGAAATATAACTTTCATAGTAAAACTTCTTATATATGACCCGGCAAAAGACAAACGAAACGGACCATTCCAATGTAAGTATTGTATACGTATGGTACATATTTCTAGCTAGATCAAGATGTACTCGGGTGTTGTTTGACTTGTTTATATCGACTCCAAACTTAGGGTTTCGGTTCGTTAAAACATCACATTTACTTTTACATCCTTTGTAAATAAAAAAAGAAATGTTTATATTCAAAAGACCTGCTCAACGCATATGTCAGAAAAGCCATTTGTTTTGAAATGCATATTATTATTTGTGCTATTTAATGTAAATGTTTACTTACCAATTTGGTTTTACTCTTTCAAAACGATTATGCATGTTCATGCTATGATACGATGCAAAAACATAGTTACACTAAAATCACAGAAAACGGAATAATCATATACTTAAAATAACTTATGCCAAAAAATACGTACTGTTTGACGTCCAGTGTGATTTAGAAGTATTAACACCAAGAAAAGACATAAACCTTTTAATTATCCTACAAGAAGTTATCCCTTCAAGATAATGTTTCTGTTGACCTTTATTCTCCCAGCTTATCGAAACCACTCATTTAGGTACGACATGTTGACAATTTTAAAAAGTTAATTCAATGTCTTATTCCATTGGCCTTTTAACAGTTCATGAGATATTATTATATATGTATTAAAATATTTATCTTATTAATCCTTGAAAGTATTGCTTTACTTTATTTGCAGATATGTAGTTAACTGTGTGTCTCATATACCTGTACATTATGCAATTCGTTGTATTTTATACCTCAGTCCATTTACCTTTTTACATTATCGTTGTATTTTATACTTCATTCCAATGGCATTTACCTTTTTACATTGTCGTTGTATCGTATCCTTCATTTTATTTACTTTTTTACATTATCGTTGTATGCTATATTTTATTCTATTTATCTTGTTTACAGTTCATGATACATGTTGACATATCATGTATAATAAATATTTCAGATATGTTTTATTTGTTCCAGAAAGTTTCGTTTGAATCTCAAATTAATTTATATATGCCGGCAGATCCCTTCGACATTGGCGCCCATCGTGGAACCGTGGCCGTGATATAGGATACATTTCTTTTAAACGGACTAAGCCATTAGGTAGAATTGCATTTCGGGGAAACATTCCGGTATGGAGAGTATGGCACGGCATGTGTACATAACTCTAGTACCCTACACATTACTGAGATCATTTGTAGCATAGTAGGTAGAGCATACGAATTGTAAGCTGGTTGAGGTGGTTTCGGTACACGTCTTACGTTGATGACTCATCGACAAACATCTAAAACGCATTGCATATCGATAAAAACATTAGTAAATAATTGCAAAGGCAATCGGTGGAAGCTTTTTTTGTTTCGGTCTTAAACGCTTTACTTAGAAACATTGTTTTATTATTAAATGCAGATTTTAACTGTGATTCACTTATATCGCGAAGGTCTGTTTCCAACTAGCGTTTCTAGATTCGCATTATTTTATATGTGCGTGGTCCATACTAAACAATGTGCGTTACAGAGCAAATCCTTGGCGTCTCTAAGGCAAAACGTGCTAAGATTTGTGATACATGTAATGCGTTAGCTTCTCGAATTTGTAGATTTTTTGTCAATACATACGTAATGACAGTTTTGACTGATTGCGAGTTACAATGACAACGACAATATAACTTACTCTGTTCGGGGCTTGTCACGATTGACTCTGAAAAGAAAACACAATTTAGAAAAATAAAATATTTTAACTATGTGTTCAATACCTAGATTTATATCGACATTGGTGTTTCTACTGTTTATCCAAAAAGGATACTCGAAATTGCAATGTTAATCAGCATATATGCAATAAACAAAATATTTTATACAATTGATTTTTCACTTTATACTATGATCATCAAAAAAAGGAAAGAAACAACCGCTTAGTCAGCGTGCGGCCCTATAGTCAAATACAATTAAATCACTCTCATTTCTGAAACAGTTTTTAGATTTCATTTGTTTTAACAAACTTGTCTTTATCCGAAATAAACGAAAAATAATTTATATATGAACGTAATTTTTCTTGTGTGTGTATAAAAATAATATTTTAAATAAAAACATGTAAATAACAGTCATTGTTACTACATTGTATAAGTAAATTAAGTATGGTGTGGGCTGGCGAAAATTAGTTGAATAATAAGATGGGAAGCATATATTACATTACAATTAAAATATTAGAAAGTGTGCTTAAATATGCTTAACGAATGTTCATATCAACATTATCAGGACAACGTAAACCATTCAGTTACACAAACACCTGCTCTATTAAGTTTTAACACCAATTGATCATTTCTGTGTTTCTTTATATTGAGATATGTGCTGTATTGGAATTCGAAACATACCATTTATGTAAAACTCTGCAACGAAACCTCGAACATCAAATAAAATCGTTTTTCCTCCGTCAGACTGAAATTTAACTATAATAGTGTCTCCAGTGGCACACACATCAGGAACGCCGTTGTTGTACCACCAAGCGTATCTATAAAGATAGAGAACAGAGAAAATAAACCGTTTATATATATACGACATTTTGCAAAAGTTTAGAGTGTAAAAATGCATCACAAATGCTTCTTTGCATAATATATGAAAACGAGATAGGCCACGTTTAAGCAAAGGAACATTATTTCAAAGTTGAAATGGAAATAACTAGCTTGTTCAATACAATGCTAGCGACTTGTGTAGTAACATAATTTTTCTATGTTATTGGTTTGACAATTTTTATTAATATGTTGTAATATGACGAAATGCTCAAAACATTTTATCCGCGCAGATATGTAGGCTCGCTTTTGACCCAGGGGTAAAATTGTTCTTTGGCCAAGGATAAACGTAGTAAGCGAAGCTCATTAAATATTCGTAAACACAATATTTTACAACAAGCTCTCCAAACCAGTTACGAACCAGTTGAGTCGTTCTAATGTCTACGGTACAAACACGAACTATTTTGAAAATAATAGTCGGCGCTTAGTTTGAGTAAGTGAACTGGTTAAGTAAAATAATGTTTCTGTGCTAACCTCAATAAGATATAGATGTCTTTAACTTATATTATATACTTTGTTACAAATGTTTGATGAGATGAAGCCTACATGCATTTAAATATTACATTTTTACATTTGTTATATATTTGACATTCATTGACATTGATTTTGAAGTACTGAATTATGCACCAAATAAATGAATATAAATATATATGCATTTGCTTTTGTCCCAGTTGCCGAATGTTAGGTAGGGGTAGACCCTACGAATTACGCATACGTATGCATGGTGTAAAAGAACTGTTGTATTGTATGCAGATATCAACTGTTTTAAAATGCACTGTTCATCAACATATACTACAAACGCGACAAATACAGTCAACAAACATCACTATGTTAACCATTTTATCGTTTGTAAGACTAAACATGGATCGTCGGGAGTGTAACATTGGGAAAAACTACCAAGGAAACACAAACACAAACGTTTTAAACAATTAGTGTGCCTGTGCATGTCACATACTGTATTGTGTCTTCTTTATATAAAAGAAAATGCTTAAAAGGGGTTTGAAGACAGTATTTAGTACGCAAACCGAAAACAAGGTTGAAGGCGGTAAGCAGGATTGAAATAAAAATAAGTACGCCGTACGACAAGGGCAGGAAGGTTTACGATAAAACATCTGATCACAGAAATGCACAAATATGTTTTGGTATCAAAAACGTGATTAAACTTACCTTTGTAAACGAGTTCCTGGTTGAATTGAACCATCAAAGACTGATACATCGTCATAAACGTCCACTGAATATGTCAGAAAACGAAGGCATGCCTTTCCATACGGTACTTTAATTGTGTATATGCAATATGTGTTTGGTGGATACTCATCGGGATAGTTCGGTGTATAAAATTCGCCAGTTGACGCTGAAAACGAACCGCAACTACCTGAAACATTTACATTAATAAATGTTTTACCAAATCCAGTCAGAGCGCCTATTCGAGAGTAACTAAGTCGATTAGTTTAAGCCCTTTGAACATGCCTTTTGTCTTTTAATAATGCCACCTAAATACAGGTCTGCTTTAAGTAAATTTAGATGTGGGGTAGCACCTATCAGAATTGAAACTGGACGGTATGAAAACCTCAAAGAGAATGAACGTGTGTGTCCTTTCTGTAATTGTATTGAGGATGAAGTTCATGTACTGTTATATTGTAATTTGTATGCTGATGTTAGACAATTCCTATTTGATAAAGCTGTGTCCATTAATACTACATTTCTTACTCTTAACGATGATGATACGTTGTCTTTTATTCTTTCCAATGTGTCAATAACAAGGTTTAGTGCCAACACCTGCAATGATATTTTAAATATTCGGTTTTTTTATTTATGTAAATAATGTGTTAATGTCATAACATAGATACATGTATTTTATCCAACGTTCGTGGTGAATGTTAATATGTTCTCTTTAGGTCTGACCGAAGGGATACTTGGATCTTTTACACCCATTTTTCTTACCATTGCACTGTAGTGTGCGTTCCCTTACGTGGTTTAACTGAGCATCCTAATTATTTTTTATCAATTGATTAACATTCGACTCGAGCTTTTTAATATGTTATATATGCTATGTATGTTGTAAATTAGACATGTACTGTATGTATAATCTCTTATAACTCTTTGAAGAGTGGCTTTGTACACTAACTTTTATGCACTTTTATATGTTATTGTTATTTGATTTGTACAAAGATGAGACTGGAATAAACAATTAATCTTAATATGCACAAAAGGTCGAAACAGATTACACAACCGTGGCCGTCCTTGCTGGTCCATGTTAGACCGTACTGATACGTTCTGGTCCGTTCGAAATCCATATAGGTCCGTACATTTTCGTAGACCTGCAAAGATTGCTACTGACATCCAATGACTACTACTAGCAGTTACAATACAGAGAGCTATTAACAACTAAACATGGTTAAGGACAATGCTGGAACGAAATTGTAGCGCTTCCGTGGTGATCGTTCGTGAACATGTGGTCAGGGCATATGAGATATGAGTAAATTTCCGTAGTCATCTGTGAGCGATTAGAATATATAACCTGGGCTTTTCCGTAAGTTTAAGCGTATGGTTGTTTAAAGTGAGAACACCGACATATTTGTTGTTGTTGTGTGTTTTATCATCACTTGTCTATTTTCGTCAACTTCCTCACTTACTAGATTGTAGTACAATCATTGCATCTGAATCATTGCTAGTTCCGACACACTTTATAAATCAATATTTACACCACTATTTCCATTTCTTCAATATCTTTCTCTGGACTAAAATGAGTTACCCACCGATCAACAACGTTATCTCTAGTACCGCGCAATGAACAGGCGAAACATAAATGACGTCATAATTTTTCCGCTAATATTATAATTTTGCTTTTTTAGATAGATATTCCAAGAATGTTGCAATTTTTAGATTTGACTCACACTTCCGATTTGACTTTCAAATTGGCAATCCTAGATTCCCTTGAATCTATGTTCAGCTTATAAGACAAGTTAAAATATGAAATAAAACTGTTACGCTACATGAAACTATACTCTTTGTCGTAGTATCATTATTTAAATTTTGTGTATTGGCGGACCAGCCAAATATGCATACAACAGGGATGAGAAATAGACTACATGTAGTTTGATTTTGTGAAAATATCAATTCTAACGGCATTTTTAGTACAAGCAGGTATTCATCCCTTTTTACATATCTAAGGTA
>Ga0224511_10000160_pt1 | contig 25118 bp, 20 predicted proteins | sample SF_May12_sed_USG_2_FD_169988 | JGI IMG/M metagenome (GOLD analysis project Ga0224511, IMG submission 169988) | Sediment microbial communities from San Francisco Bay, California, United States - SF_May12_sed_USGS_8_1 | ecosystem: Environmental > Aquatic > Marine > Sediment | place: USA...
AAGACCAAGCCCGATGAACCTACCGTGGCTGTCACTACTAAGACAGAGAAATACACAGACGCTGCTACCACTGATGTGGAAGCCTGCATTACCTTTACTGCTGAGGGAGGTTAGTCAGCATTATAAAAAACATCCGGCAGCAGTTCAGGGCTGACAATTGGACTTTGATATGCAAGACGAGGCCACACGGCGACTTTGGAAAATAGTAAAAAAAAAACTGGTTATCAAAAACCGACAGGGAATGATAGGATTGAAAAAATATCTCCTGTCTTTTTTCACTGATAGAAAAAAAAACGTTTTCCTAAGATGTAAGATATCGAACTGGACCCGTTTTTCGGAAACACACCTCTGCATTCCACCACCTCCGTTGGGTGGACTATGGGTGAACTAGCCCGGCTCTAACTAGAGGGGCCAACACAGACACATGACACTGTGATGTGCCAAACAGGATGATGTTACAGCTGCTTTTGTGAAGATAAAAGAACTGAGCTCGCTGTCTGCAAAGTAGTGTGAACAAGCAAGTGAAAAGCAGTTTGAGGGTAGTAAAAGTACAGTATCACTGAGTTCGGGCTATAAAGTATTACCAGAGTAGTCCACCCAGTCGCTGATTGGCTTATTGGCTACCAATAGTTCTGTTAAATAGTACTATTGAGAGCCACTCAGCCAATCAGCGACTGGGTGGACTAATCTGGCGAACGAATGCAGCGACGGGCACACTGGGCCCATTACCTCACCTCTTGAATGGGAGATAGTAATCTGGGTATAATCTTTAATCCGAACCAATCGCTGGAAATGACTTTGCTCTAGGGAAGTGTCTAACCTATATAGTGTCTTAGAAAACACCTCGCTTATTTTACGCTAAATGCAGAATGCATTATTTTCTTCTCCATCGTAGAATCTGGCATGGGCCTAATAGTGTTAGACATGGCTACTGGCTACTCTCCTATAGTGGATGAGATAAAGGCAACGTCTGGTGACCTCGCTAGAATAGAGGTTGCTGACTCTGGCACTGTCAACGTTTACTGGAATGAGGTAGGCAGCTTGAACTTTACACAATGGCGTTGGAGGCAGTTTGTCTTGTTCTGATCGCTATCTGGTCTAGGCTTGTGTAATAGCTGACCAAGGAAAGAAGCGGTGGTGAGTAATGCATTCGGCTCTTGACCAGATGACCGGGTTCGACTCCACTTTGTGCTTTCTCCCTAGTTGGTTTCATATCATGGTGTTAAATAAAGAAGATCCACTCATCGGATCAACCCATTGGCTGATTGATGTCGTCCATGTGAATCAAGATGATCCTATTCAAGCTCGGTGGCCGTCATTCATGGAGCATCCAAATAATATGCTCGTAGTACTTGGCATCAAGGGATTTCGTTCTTTTATGCTTGCAGCTGACCGACGTTCAGTCATGTGTGAGGGTGCCTCTGGTACAGGATGTCCAGGTGAAGGAAGTTCAGCCAGCTTATGTGTTTGGCTCGCAGTACTACCAATCTGGTAATCAATTACAACTCGAAAAAAACTATACACAGGCATGCTATGATCTATCAGGTTCCAATGCTATGGGCGCATATTTTCCTGGCCATTTTGGTAGGTTTCTAGACTGTGATGCGACATTTTGGTGTTGTAGAGACAGCCAGCAGAGCAGCATATAATCCTCAGGCATTTACTGTTGTGGAGAGAGAACCTTCTTCCGGTGGTCCCGCTACTCGCAAGCTTTCCTTCGCTATTCCGATTCTATCATTAGCTGTTGGATTTTGTTAAACAAGATAGATTTGGACATATTTATTCACATGGTTTTATCTAAAGGAAAGCATTCCAAGCTCATTAATTTATCGCAACAGTGCAGACCTCAACTTCTTTCTTTTTAGTTCATTATAGAGTGCCACAGCTTTGGTTGTTGCTGCATGACTTTTATTCAATATATTCACTGTTTGGCATGTCGAGTCTTACATATATGAAAACAATAAAACAATTTGCTCATGCCACATCACTCTCTCCAATACAGAAGAATGAATTACTCCCAGGCCGCTGTGAAAAAATGATGCTAAGTCTATGGAACGTACAATTTGTGGGATATTGGGCGAGCGATATTTAACCACAATAATATCCAAGATGAAACCACTTAGCCTCGAGCTTCCTTATACGAGATCTCTAAATTTAATAGCAGTCTTTCAACGGCGCCTAATCATAAGTGATTTTCAGGGCGAATTCATTAACTAAGTGATTTGGAGTTTTGCAGTCTATCTTTCATCACCAGACCCAGAAGATGCGGTACCAGAGTCACCCCTCCTTCTCCTTGGTGACGTACGCCTGTTCACCTGCAGGTTTTCCTTGGGTATCCAATCATAATCTATATCACTATTGTTTTGGGTTCCCATTTCCACCTTGGGCTTCGTCAATCGTTTGGTCTGCAATGGAAAATAAGAGGCCTGGTTATACACAAGAGAGGACAACTACCATCTGAGGTTGAGTGATTACAGTCTAGTGATATAGATAATCAATCTCTGTTTGCCGGTCAAGCAGCAAAGCTCTTTATGAACCCTGCCCTGTCAGATATCGAATTGCAGCCTGAATAACGCAGTGATACTTACGGCAGAAGAGAATACGGTCTGCTGCAGGGCTACAATCACCAGGATGGCTAAAGCGGCCAGAGTTATGTACAGGAAGAATGTCTCGGAGTCAAATCCTTCTACGGGGTCCACAATCATTACTGTGTCATTAAATACCGCATCCTGGAATATCTTGCCATCCTACAAAATGGTAGCATGGTCATGAAAACAGCTCAACACCCAAGGACTCGCGTATGCAACCAGTGTACGGATGGTCTAATTGACATTACAGCAGCAACAGCAGCAGCAAGAGTTGTCACTCGGTGAGCAAAGTCATCAACTCACGGCGTCTTCATAGTTGAGGGTGATAACGAGGCCGAATGGGCGTCCATTGAAGTTGTCGCTGGGGACAAATGAGTACTCAAAAGACGCCTGGCGGGATGCCTCCACTGTCTTGTGGAACTGCAGAGCGGTGAACTACAACAGGAAATTCACCAACTCATAAAGGTGGCTAACCAACCCCCGAAGACGATTCTTCAAACATTATGAAAACAAAAATGATATCATGATAGGCATGGTACACTCACATTCTGGATGAAGTAATTGAAGTCCTGAGGGTAACGGAATGAGGCATCCATTGTTCGCACAATGAAGTCCTTCTTGCCAACATTCTTAAAGCCGACGATGGTGTGCACAACCTCACCAGCAGGCAGCTCGCCACTCAGCCTAGGTTTGACAAACAACAGGGACGACTCGGCATCGGGTGATTTCTTCGGTCCAGTGTCTTCCTCCTCGTCCTCCTCCGTCGCTTCAACGGGTGCCTGCAATCAACAATATCCAATGGCACACCCTCATCCACGATAATGTGGCACACGAGCATTTAGAAGCAAACGCCCCAATAGGCTTTGCAATTCAAAGTTAACTTTGAGGCAGGATATGCATCTATACTCACTGCTTCAATTTCTTCATCTTCAGAAGCTACATCGGCTTCTTCATCTAGGACATCATCCTCTTGTGCATAGGCCAACCCTGTTCAAATAAATATACACTTTGGATTAGAAAACACTTGGTTGGAAGGGACCTTTACCATCAATCTTGTACACAAATATAAATTGATGGCTAGTTTTCATCTTCTCTGTTGTACCCATTAGATATTAAAGATATTTAGGACAAATCATTGTAACCAATTGCAGAATTTACTGCGAGACAATGATGCCTAATAGTGAAAGTCGAAATTCTCCAACTCAGTTATATCTATGGATCACACACAGTAGTAAATTAAATTGAAGGTCCACCCAATGCTTTTGTTTTGCTAGTCCTGAAGTTCCCAATGAATCTCCTGAGCTGATCAGTTCATAGTCCATGAGCTAATTCCTTGGGAAACTCATCGGTGTCGCAGGTTGAAAAGAACAATCCCCCAATCCTTAGAGTTATACTATCCCAACACAATCGGCTACCAAATTTTGGTGTAAAATCAACCTTAACAGTTAATAAATTACAATCAATTTCAATGCTCACTCAGACACACTCTTGTCTTGGTAACGTAACGCCACGGATTCACCCAGTCAGTAAGTGGGTAACTCGTTCACAGTGACTTCGTCAAGCGCAGAGGCACAAGCGCAGAGACACAACGCAGAGGCACAAGCCCAGGTACTACTACTAGGTAGTCACCAACTGACCGAGTCACTCAGAGTCAGACAGAGCTCGAATCAGGAGAAGTCAGTCGGGTTCGTAATCAGACTCTGTCGTAGATGTCCACGTACTACCCTCTACCGACTAGACTAGAGTACTAGAGTCGAGATCCAGACCAAAGGCAAATATTTGGGTAAACTCTGTGAAGGTGGGTCTACTGTCGGTCACAGACACACGAAATCAGTTACGGTGTGGCAACTCATCAGAGAGATCTGACTACACCAAATATTGAAGGCTTACCGTTGCTATTTTGTACCATTATGGTAGGAAATGCAATCAATGCTAAAAGGAGAAAAGTCGCAAATATCCTCATGATTATGCTCAGGTGCAGATGCGTTCGATGACAGTCAGAATTTCAAGATGAAAAAGTCGAAGTGTCTTCAATCCCGGTACAAATTTTAGTAATCAACCGGCGTAGTATGTTGACAGGAAGTGACACTCGCCACGTTCGCCCCATTGGCAATTGCTGATTGGACGATGGAACGCTCGCCGTCCAATCAGTCCACAACAAGGTTTGTTTATCAAAAGCGAAACCATGCGTGATTAAGGCGGAGCTTAGTTACGATGTCACGTGATTTCACTTCCACTTTGTAACCGGCATCTGAAAAGGTAGCACCTGGGTCCTACATCGCTCCGGTGAAATAAACTGACGAAAGGATCTCCCGCGTACTTATATCAAAACATGGCGACACGACAAGTGAAGAAGACAGTTACTACACGAACGCACAAGTCAGGGGAGTCCAGCAACTCGACGAGTTCTCGGGGATCGATCTCCAGAATCACTAGACTGCAGGAGAAAGATGAGTTAACTGGATTGAATGATCGGCTGGCTGCCTACATTGATCATATCAGATCTCTTGAGAATGAAAACGAGAGGTTAACCGTCAAGATCACTAGCTTTGAGGAGACTACAAAGCGAGAGGTGGATAGCATCAAGCATCTCTACGAAAAGGAACTGGCTGCTGCGCGAAAGTTGGTAGATGAGGTCTCTAAAGAAAACGCTCAGCTTTCAGTTAGTGTTGGCACATACAAGTCAGAGGCAGAGGAATGGATGAGAAAGTGAGTTCCTTAATACTCACCATGGTTCACATTTCCCTCCTACAGTTGTGAATTTCCTGTGGAGCTTTACCGTGCAGGAACTCGCTTGGGCTGGCTCTGTGGACCATAATCCTGCAGTGCAAGGTGCTTAATAGTGATTGTACCCTTTTATCCTTGTACCCTTAGCTATGTAGCTGTAGTAAGTTAGCACACATCTTCTGATATATGTGGCAGGAATACTTTAGATGTGATCGCCTGCCTGGGCTTGACAGACTAGGCGCTACCAGTCAATTCTCAATCACTAAGGAGAGGGTGTTGAGGATGATCCCTAACATTAGTAACAAGGAAGAGAGTGGTTTCTAGGGTATTGGGAATGTTTGACACAGAGAGGACAGGAAAGTATTTTTGTGGCCTGCCCTTTGGAATTTACCACATGCCAGGATTCCCAAAAGACATTCCCTTAGACCATTTTGTAAAGTGGACTGCGGTATGTTACCTACTTGAAATATCCTAGTAATCACTGACTGTCCAATGACTGTGACAGTGACAGGAGGTGTGATGCAGCACCCTGCATTGTTTTGGTATACTAGCTTATAATAGGTGAAGGTGATAGCATAAGTACAGATTCCAAGCCTTCCATTTTGAGCCCATCATATAAAAAGCCCTATCCCTTTCCTCCGGCGACTGATCGCCCACCAGAATGTTTATTGTTTGCTGGCAGACTTGTGATTGGCAGAACAGTTGTTTTGCTGCATGAGACCTATCGGGATAATTACTCTGCCAACCGGTGTTATAACTTAAAATTACTAGCTGGAGTGTGTATGTTACCCAAGCTAGCAAAGGAACCTGTAATTGACCGACTTGTGATGGATAAGTTAACCCCTCGTTATATTTCATCAAACTGTAACGGGCCTCAACCCACTCACGCAAATAAAGCATGGGGCTCGCAACTGTGTGAAAACCTGGGTTCGAATCCCGTTGTGAACACGAACTCCTACCACTCTAACAAGCCTCAGGTTCAGAGGGTCCATTTAATAAGATGGCCATGTTCTGGAGCAGAAAAATATCCGATTCAGTAATCTTCTTCTGTATGTTTGGAGAAAAAAAACTAAACCAGGAAGTTAACTCCCCTCCGTTCTCAGAGCCTCCATTCGTGCTTTCTTTCATTGCTTGATAGTTTTAGGGGGGGGGGGCCTCCCGGTTCCAGAAGGGTGTAGTTATTCAGTGAAGGAATTTTGTACCTCTTTTAGATAGATGGTCATAAAATACCTATTAGGGGAATCCATGCATATGGCTAGGACTAGGTCACAGACTAGTAAGACTAGGGCATACATAGGCAACTGCCATTATACTGAGTATATTTACCGGAATGTACATGTAATCACCAGAATGCTGTAAAATGTATGGGTGTGATGCAATGAATGGATGGATGTGAATCATTGTAACCCATAAAGATAACTCTAGGTTGTACGCACCCCATTACCAGCTAAGTGTGATGGTATTTTCTCATGATAACCATCCAAGTTTTGAAGGATTCACTAAAGTCGCTGTTATGACGCATCTCTTTTGATGACAGTCAGTCGGTCCATGCCAATTTCCACTCCACTGAGCTGGAGGAATTCTGTTCTTTTGAATGGCCAGCCGATCTCTTGTATTCAGGGACCGCTGGCTGCAGTGGTTGAGAACGCTCTCTATTTCTTTCAACTCGGTTGGAATGGCAGTCATGAAATCTCACAGGTGTCACCCATATACCTATTGATGATTGCATTGTCAGTCTTCGGGTTCACCCCTTCAGACAGGTCCGACTGAGAGGGCTGGTGCCGTAGTTGACGTCAATATCGACGGATTCGGCCAAAACATAGAACCCATTGTCACCCATACAGTCTTTGAAGCCTCCCATCTGGTAAATTTATTGTCTATCCTGTCGTTGCTAGGTATTCCAAGAAGGACCGTGAGTTATCCGCCCTAACCAAGAAGTACAATGACCTTCAGTCACTCATCGGTGACCTCGAAGCTCAGCTGAAAACGGCCAATAAGGAGAAGGAAAGATGGCAGACTGAGTACGGGGTAAGTCAGCAGATGCCAGAATTCGTCGTTACGTGTACAGAGTATCGCGGTAGATAATAGACTTATCATCATCATGCTTGTCCATGCAATGACGTATGTCACTCGAAGAGAACCAGCTTCAGCATGGGTTGTGACTGGTTCAGACTATGTTGATGTTCCGGCTGTGGTTGAATTGTCTATTCTGGGGTGTGAAGCCGCGATGGCAGATGTGGTAGTAGGCACGACACTGAGTTGACCATTCCAACTTTCGGGTGTATAGTAACCGTGAGTTGAATAGCTAGCTTCTGCTATACAAGTGATTGTATCATAATATTTTATCAGATTGCTGACTTCCTTTATTGAAGGGGGTATCGGGTGTCTTAAAGGTTGGCTGATCCGGCTACAAAATAATCGAGTGTTAACTGCATCATTGGGCCGTGCAACACAATCGCCAAACACTGGTTATTCATTAAAGGATGAACAAACTGGATAGAGTGTGAAATTTCCTTAAATATAAATACGTCTAGCTGAATGCTGCCATTGTTATTTGAGTCAGCAGCGCTTTGTCAGCATTCCGGTTATGGAAAATAGAGTCACACCCATTGATCTTACAGAACAAAAGGTTAGCCCTTCATTTTGTATTTTTACTACAGCCTGCATCATATCAGCTGCTGCTGCACAAACACTATAGGCTTGTCTGTATTGGATTTATCAATTGGCCTCAAAGGTATCTGTAGACAATAAGTGCAGGTGATGAGCACCAGATCAATTCTCAGTTGGATTTGATGACCATCAGAGCATGTTGGCTGCTGGCCTATGTCTGTCAATATCCCCTTCATATACCCATAGGGAAGCCCGGTGGCACATGCCACATGCGCTGAATGTCCTGGGTTATGCGTTGGATATTTTAAAATCTCTCTGTTCACTCAACAGGGAATGAGTCCCGGCTCTTTTCAAAGCTGGCAAAGGTGAAGGTGGTGAGAAAGAGGAGTGGCACGTCACCTTCGTTACACCGTTTTCAGTACGAGTTCGCCCATTAACAGCCAATTCCCTACTCAGCCATTGGGGGCAATCTTTATCCAAGCAGGAACAACCTCTACCCTATATAGCCATAAAACCATATGCGCTACAATTGAGGCCAAAAATTGGGCCACGCAAGAGTGAAATAAATTGTCATCATATTTATTGTATTCATCCCGTCAGTGACATAAAGTCACACTGACAGACACTTTAGTCACTGATCCAGTGTCAACAAATTTGAGTCGTTATGTAATCAAATAGTAGTACACCCTGAGTTGGTTGGTATCATAAGGCCAGTGGTTGGCTATAGTGACTCACTATTGCCAGCTGGTCCAAATCCTGCGATTGGTCACTATACTATCCATAGAGTTATCTTCTCCTTAACTCTGTGATACTATCTATCACAATGATCCATTTTCTCTAGCCGGACAGAAGAGCGCCTGGCCGCCTTCACACTTACGGTATTCACAAAACTGCTTTTTTGGTTCTTAAGGTCATATAGCAGTTTCTCTGTCCAATTGTCCAATCGCGTAGCTAGTGATATACTGCAGGTGTCGCCTAGAGTTGTGATAAGGTAGAGTACACCCGGGCTGAAACGGTGGGGACCCGTGCTATGCGGCCAATCAGGGCCATGCCAAGTCAAGACCGTGCCAAAGGTCCGTCTGAAAGTTCAATCATTTGAAAGCCTCATTACTTGACTAGGTGCTGTCTGCCATGGTTCATCATCGTTATAATTCTCCGTTATTATTACTTCTCTGTAGGATAAATGCCTCCTCCTGTGCTCTCCACATCTCCCACTTCTAGCATTATATTATTTTCCCATCACTTTTAGAGTATATAGCCCTATTCCCTATTTTTTTCTGGGGTTCCTCATTGTTAAATATCTGTTCCATCTTCTTTCCATAGAGGGTGAGCTCAGAAGTTGGTAACTTGGAGCGGCAGCTGGCAGCGGCAAGAAAGCAGCTGGAGGATGAGACTCTAATGAAGGTTGATCTCGAGAACAAAATCCAAAGTCTAAAGGTAACAATCTCCCCCCTCATCAAGGCTTACCATGCCATACAGTGAGGTAACTCAACGGCTAGCTCAATAGTGCTTGAGCTCAAGATGAAAGATCCTGGGTAATAACCAAGAACCCAATGCAATGTGACTCAACTTGCAAGTATTCAAACAATCAATTGTCAGTTCTACGGTGGCAACAGGTTACCAGTAAAAGGGGCGAGAAAAATAGCATGGTGAATATGCACACACTTGTATAAACTGTGAAGGGGGAATGAAGTACCCAATAAAAACTTCTCACCATGTGGGCAGCTTTACAGTCATAAGTGCGCTTTTGAAAGCTAGAACTCAGATTGTACTGATAAGGATGCATAAGTGTAAGTGCAAGGGTAAATAGGGTCCAATACCAGTGTAATTGTCCTCAAGATGGTTTTTGAAATCTGTAGACTTGACCTTTTGATTTGTAAGCTTATCAGGAACTCCAAATTAGGTTAGTTTCTGGCTTACAGCATTACATATGCAGTCATGAATATTCAAATTCAGGCTCACAAGTAGTGAGCTGAGCTCTATAACAGCTGCTACGTTTCCACAATAAAGTCTATTAGATTCATTGAATGTATAAATAATCTAATAGCATTATGTGGGCTGATAGTTTTGCAACATACCTAGCTGTTCAGCTATAATTATGATTGTCATGATGTCAAAACTTTGCTGTTTTAAAATCATCAGAATTACTGTTTATTAATAACTTCATTTGCCTGCAAGCGTCTGCAAACGCGATCCAGTGTCATAAAGCTTTTAAGGCCAATCTTCAAGTCTGGTCTTTGTGTTGTGTGCTTGTGCGCTGTTCCCTGACAATGCCTCCATTTTCTTGGTTTTAGGAAGAGCTGGCGTTTAAGAGTCAGCTGCACCAGACTCAGCTGAATGAAACGCGTACCAGAATGGAGTATTCTATGGAGGAGGTGAGCATTTGGTCGATAGAGTTGTCCCGCCCGGGGAAGATAAATCTATGGTACAACCCTCCACAGGATGATTTGAAAATCTATATACGGGAATATGGTATATTTTTTTACTCAAATTGTATTCGGTAATTCGTTTGTTATGCATGGTAAATAATTAAATACGCCACGCCTGGACCAACTCGTCTTTCCAGCATTGTACGCCATCATTGTCAAAGTTTTAGAAGCAATACGTAGTTGCCGTAACACCACCAGAGGCAGAGGTGGGTTGCATCCATTCTATCAACTCGAAGATGGGGTGAAGCGACTGATAGGACTGGGCTTTAAATTAGAGGTCCCTAGTTTGATTCCCGGTTCGGGTACCGTATTGTCTAGCATTTTTGTTCGATTTAGATTGGAATATTGAATAAAGGAAGCCCACCCGCAGAATAGAGAACTCTATAGGTAGGCTTCCTTTAGAGTAGATTGTTCCATGGGACACACCATGGGCTGTCCTGAAGACAACCCAGTGGCCAAGTGTTACTATCCAAAGTGAAATTTCTTATGTTCTGTAAAACCTGCTTTCTACAGGTCGATAGCCACAAGGAGAAGGATTATGAGCACCGACTGGCTGAGGCACTCGCTGACTTTAGACAGCAGCATGAAGAAGAGATGGCTGTGTATAGAGAGGAGGTTGAGACTCTATATGAGGCTAAGGTATATTGGATCTGCAAGCAGTTTTCATAGTGACCCTCATTGGTGAAATGAAGCTCAAGATACGGTAGCTTCGGCTAGTTGCTGGGCTGTTCTTCTATAGGCAAGAGTTTTGTGGGACTGGTATATCTTTTTGCTGAACTGGGCACTAAATACAGTGACTTCTCTTTAGGCCTGGTCTCACTCTCCATTTTACCACATCCAGAATTGAAGGTAATGCTCCTCCGATGAGTTCACTCTTTGCGAATGCTTCAACATAATTATTGGAGGTTCGCATATGCGCAGATTGAACACGGAGTAGAACTAGTGAGATAGCTCTGTGACTAAAACGCTTGAATAAAAATATCCTGCAAGTATGAGCTCCTCGCATGATTTTCAGTTCCTTTCACTCCAGAACAAGCCTCAGGCTCGAAAGATCCGCGAAGTGCCTTCATGGAGCAAAAAAAAAGTGACAGAAAGGAGGTTTGTTTTGAGTAGTTGAATGCCGGGTTTCAGTCTGTGCCTCACTCAATCAGACCATTAGTGAAGACTACCAGCGGTGAGTGACCTTCTCTGTTTCACTCTTGTAGATTCGTGGCATGGAAAGAGAACTGAGTCAGCAAGGTGGTCACGATGAGCATGCCCGTATGGAGATCTCTTCATATAAATCACGCATCTCCGAACTGCAGAGTCAACTCGCCAAACTAGCTAAGCAGGTGGGACACAGCTCATCATGCCCCGTAGAACTATGTCAATATTTAAGCTCTATGTAGTCGTGGTGATTCATTTGTCATGAGGGAAATAAGGAGGGGAGGTGAATTACGGTTGTCTTAGGAGAGCTGAGTCGAATTCCTGGTGAGGCAACCACAGCAAATGATCAGCAGAAATGGGGCTAGCTTAATTCCACCAAAGGCGATGTGGGGACACCACTCTGCAACTTGACATGTAGAGTTGAACTAAGCTACATGGCCATACAGTATAGTAAGAATCCTATATTAGGCCAGCTGGACAGAAGCTGTGGTTTAGTGGGTAGCCGATTTGGCTTTGTACCAGGTTACCCAAGTCTGATACCAAGTTTACCTTACTTCGGCGCTTTCTCCCTCATTAAATGAAGGAGGTCCACTCACCAGCTCTATGGGACTAACCATGAACCATCCTGAGAACAACTCGTTGGCTTGGTGCTGCCATCAAGTCAAAACAAGATGATTTTATTCTTTATCATTAGCCCCGTCTCGGCCATGTCCTAGTATACTAACTAGCACGCAAATCCCGACGCCATGATCAACCTGCAGCATATTCTACAATTCAACTCAATTTCCACTGTTCGCATGACATTGCAATGTCTAGCCTGAAGTACAAAGCTAACGTAAGATCCCAATGGATTTACCATGCCTAACGTGATTAGATTTTCTAGACATTATGTGTTATTCTGGTTCACTCAAGCGCAAAGATAACTTGCCAGCGCCGGGTCCAGCACTATATCCCTTAATGCATGAGAAGGTTTCAATGAGCCTTGGCTAACATTCCCAAACGAACCAGCGCAAGAGCAGTTATCGTAATTAGGAAGGGTGCTGCAATCTGTCATCTTCCCTTTTTGTTATCACCTGAGTTGACAGTCGAATCAAGCATGTAAAATGCATACACTATGATATAGCAAGTAGCAGACGAAATATAGGAGTCCTAAGACTATTGCCAACTCGCCAACCTCTTCTGGTAGGCTAGTCCTCGCAAACTAATAATAGACTAACAGAGATACAATCAGAGTTATTCTCTTCCATAATTTTTCTGACGCAAACCCCAATCCTGTACAAGATTTGGGAATACCTCTGTCTAGCCAGATTTGTATACGGCTATGCTCTAGACGGTTTGCCATTAACCTTTTTTAGAACTCCACATTGGAGGCTCGTGTTTCTGGCTTAGAAGCTGATTTGGCCGCAGAGCGTGACCAATCGCGTGCTCTCTGTGAGATGAAGGAAAGGGAGATAACTCACTTACGCGAACAAATCGATGAGCTGATGAGCGAGTATCAAGCATTACTGGAGATCAAGGTCAGCCTTGACCTGGAAATCGCTGCCTACAGGAAGCTGATTGAGGGAGAAGAGGAGAGGTGAGAGGTTTTTCCTTCGCTCCACATTATTATTCCCGGAGTAGTGTCATGGAGTTTGCTGTCTAGTAAGCAGGAACACTTCGTTGGAGAAAGCATAAAGTTTGGCACTCTTCCTGTCACCGCCATTGACTGGGATTCACTGTACATAAGTTCAGCATTTGAACCATAAGCCATGAGCCCATGACCGCTCGTTGTAAAGAGCAGTAACTCCAAGTTGCTTTTCCCTCTGAAAAAGGATATATAAAATACCATTCGTCCGTTATATGACTGTGAGGTGCCAAGGTATTACCTCATCATGTTCTGGTTTTTAGCAGCCTGTGTCTGCTTTGCATAGGCACTGCAGGCCCTAGATTGTTGGTATAACGCATTTGGCAGAATGGCTTACTGGCTTGCAGGTTGTTTTGAAAAAAATAGCTGGCAGCCGCAATACAGCCAAATTAGCGATTATTGTTAGCTCTCGATTCATGCATAATTTATGCCATATCGGCACTATACCTATGTGACAATAGTTCTTCCTGTTGCTGACTGCTTGTTTACACCCGACAGGCTGAATCTGTCCACTTCTCAGTCGGAGATAAAGGTAACTCCTGGTAGAAAGAGGAAGAGAGGGGACGACTCCTCATACATACAAGAGAGCTCCAGTAACAGAGGATTCAGTACTACCTCCAGGTATGCCCCGCTCTCACGACTCGAGTACGTCAATGTCACCAAACCTCAATCTAAAGGGTCTGGGATAGTTTGCCATCCGGTCAAGAGTAGCGATGTAGCATGGACAGTCGAAAAACTTGGTGAAACTGTGACTGTGAGTGAGAAGAGATGCTTTGTATGTACCTTAAAGGGGTTATGACACAGTCGATGGTAGACGCACTTTCGGAGCTGTGTTCCCCATTCTTAAAGGGAGGCAACTCCGCATTCATCGCAGCGATGGCGGGTGGTCGTTTTCCACAAACCGAATATCGGTCAATCGAATAACTACGGCCTGAATGGCCCAAATAGAAATCAAATGGGATCTTATTACTAAAACTTAGTAACTAGTGATCTTTAGCTCCTTATAACATAGAGCAGAAGTTAAAATTGAACGTAAGATTGGAGAAAACTTAAGTTATAAGAAGTGCTTTACCGGTTTTCCCTAGCCCTCAACAGAGGCCGTTGCATTCGAGCCTCTATCATTTCGCAATAATGGCGCTAACGCTCGTTGACAGGTGAAAAACTGCACTCTGAAACCCTATTTCTATATTTTTGTTGAACATTTTCTCTATATATAGACTTGTGTAAGTACAAGTCTAGTGTGCACCTGCAAGAGGATTTTCCAAACATCAGCGCGTAAGCCGAGAAATCAACGCAAACACCAACAGCTCTGTGTTAATTTCCTATCTCTAGGCCAATTCTGGTGCATCGACGGTCTGAAAAGTGCATCGCCAAGGGGTCTAAGTATGCGCATTGGATAGGGCTATATCTAGGCTTTCATTTGAACTGGGTATTGGGCCCATTTGTTCATGGTAGGCTTCAGAATCTACAAACAAGTGCAGTAACTTTTGCCCGCGTCATAACCCCTTTAAGTAGTAAAGCAATGAAATATCTTTGGAAGAGAGAACATCTAGACTGAAAGGAAATCTACCAAAAACCTTTTTCTAAAATGAAAACGGTCCATGAACTCATGAGAAGTGGTTTTTCGCAAGACTCACTGAACTTTACAAACAATTGCTGGATTTGTAGTATGTAGTGCTACTGTAAATTACTGCATGCAATGTAAGGAGTAGTGTCTATCCACATAAATTTCCTGCTGCATTTCATACACTGTGTGATCTCTACGATTGTAGGTCTACCGGAGGTGTGGAGATACTTGAGGTCTGTCAGGAGGGGAAATTTATCAAGTTCCTAAACAACACCAATGCAGTTAGTAATCTTTTATCCGTCCTAGTGGCTTTCTTTTAGACCTTACTACCGTGTAAGTGTTTGAGACTTCATACCTGATGTACTTGCCATGTCTACACAAGCCAGTGGCCATAACTCGCTCTCTAACACCTGATTTTGACAAACAAAATAAGGATGACTGTGGAATCTATCTAATTAAAAGCCGGGCGAAATTTTGAGGGCTTTAACTACATAAAGTTGTGTACCTATGTTTACATTTAGGAATTGCCCTTCACCGAGACCGATTTGTATTATATATGAACTATGTAGGATAGCTCAGTAGCTAGAGGACTTGAATGGAAATCTTAGACCCCTGGATTCAAACCCGGCAGTGCCAGACTCCCCTTCTTTATAAGCTAATCACATAACTCCTAGCTCCAACCTCGGGATTTTGGGGTCCCCCAAATAGGGTTGCCAAGTGTCTAAATACAAATAGAACAATAAAAATAAAATAAAATGGCATAAAGGATGTTATAGTATAAGTAAATTGCTGGATTTATAGGAGATGCATCTCGGAGGATGGAAGGTCGTACACAAAGCTGATGGTGGTGAAACAGATTATAAGTTCCATAATTCTGTAAAGCTTGGAGCTGGTGAAGTAGCCACGGTAAGTGAGAGTCCGCGCCAGTCAGTGATAGTTATAAGATATCATTGTGTCACACCTTGTAGTTGTTTGTACTTGGTGCTTTGAGTTATTATTTATTGCGGCATTCATCCGATGATACAAAAAATGTCAGTCTATGAGTGTGATCTAAATGACATGACTGACCATCGGTCGCTGTATTATCCCATCTTGCCCCAACCCCACCTTGCCACTCTCAGAGGTGTCATGTTGCCAGCTCGCTTTGATGGTGGCATTATGATTTTGATAACAAACACTATTCGGTTCATGCTGAGAAACCAGTAAAAATAGACTGTCTCACTTTAAAGTGGTGAACTCTCGTTTCAAAGAACTCTGTATGAATGAGAAGTATTCATTAGGAATTCCTCGATTTACCATAAGATGTAGCTAAAATCTTATCATGGTTGAGCACTGTTAGGTTGAGGAGTTCCCTCATGCGTGACAAAAGATCACCTATATAAAGCGAGCAGGAGATTCACAGTAAGAAATATTTACTTATTCACTTTACAGGTTTGGAGCAGTGATGCCGGCGCCACACACGATGCTCACACTCATAACTTTGTGATGAAAGGCAGATCCTGGGTGACTGGAGGGGCCATGTCCACTACTCTTATGGACAAATCTGGGGCGGTGAGTGCATTGAAGTGATAATGCCATAATCATTTATCAACTCCTCAAATAGAAATGAAAAATAACTGTGATGATCTTCTGGTTAGCCTTGTGAAGTAACCTTCACATACTGGCCAGTAAAACACTTTACCCACTCCCTATAGGAGCAGGCTTTGTGTGAGATGAACCGTACCATAGAGAAGGTGACAATGAGAGGGTCCCGGAGATACGGCTCTGAGGAAATCTTTCACCAAACCGTAAGTGGCTAATTTTTATGGCACTCTGCACTCATATCTTCGCAGGATGATAAGGTGTTGCTTTCGCTTTGATATTTGCTCCGTTTATATGTGGTATTTCATCGTCCTTTTGTTGACAACTGATGATGATCCCTGATTGAAATAGCGTCTACGGAGCGAGTCCAATCGATGAGGTATTGGATAGTTAAAGGAGACCTCCCGAGGATGCGTTTTGTGACAACAAAATGATGATATTAGTGTAGTTAATAGACTCAGGATTTTTAATAGAGAAAGGATTTCTTTGTACTGGCTATATGAAAAACGGGCGACTAAACAAGTGTGCATTCAGACTTTGCCCAACTTTCATATTATTGACCTTATATATTTTGCAGGGTGATCCTGCGAATCAGTCAAGTTGTAGCATCATGTAAGCTAAATTCAGAAGATCTCCACGATTGTGATGTCATTATTCCCTGTGATCTACCAACTGACCAATCAAAAGCTCTCATTGTCACGCATGTGGGAATGCGGCTGATTTGTACATTTTGCGTTGTGTCTCTGGAATTCTCCCAGCGGTATCCGGTCGTTTAAACCGACCATACATATGCTGCCTTCTAGATACAAGAGACCCATGTCTTTGGGTGTTATCATCACATATAATATGAAGAACCTGATGACCACGCCGCAGTCTATTATCTTTCTATTATCCGATCTGACGACTAGAATCACTAGATGTATTGTAATTATACTATTTTTGCTGCTTCGGTTACTATGTTATCCATTTTGCTTACGTTTGATATGTGCTATTATTGTGAGTTATTTGTTTTTGAGGCTAGCTTGTATCTTTATAAGAAAAACCACTTGGGAGCAGGATTTTTCATACTGTACTGAACTTTTGATGCTCGTGCTTAAAATGGCTTCGCGCCCATATTATTTGCTTAAAGTTTTGTATTAAATCTAGGCTTAAACACCTGGTCACAAGCGTCATATTCATTGTTTGGCTATGTATGGTTTGCAAGTTGTAGAATAGGCCAAGATGTACATGCACTATGTCCCGGAATTAGCAATTCATGCTACTAGTCCTATTTTAAGAAGTTTACTGCATGAAATATTTTAACATAACTCATGGGCTGAGAATCGGTGTATCACATCTGATATTTCTAAGCCTGTAGCGGGAGAGATACTAAGCCTGGAATGAACAACTTGGATTTTAAAACTGCTGAAGTGGGAAAAACCTTACCCAAAGAAGACCAAACACCGAACTAGCCTGTAACAATCCAAAATGACATAAAGGAACGTTTCATAATGTTTTCTGATATAAAAATACTGAATACCAATGGGTTATAATACAGACAGAATGTCCCTAAATAGCGTTCGTACTCATACAAGGGGGCTTTGCTGCATGTATCCGGCAAAAGACTATCAAAAGTCTACAAAACTACCCACCATCAACATCTCTGGAGCACAAAAAGTTATGTGGCCCACAGAGAAATATTGGAGCAACGTGACAAGAGTAATAAATATACCGCAGAGAAACTTTTGACACGAATTGACAATCTACAATTGGACAGAGAAGGTCAGGGTACTGAGAGTTGACATATTATGCCTCAAGGATTGCAAATTGAGATGGGCTGTATGGTCATATGACCCCGATGAACCCGAAAGAGCCAAAGTACTGGGGCATTAGAGATTGGGAACAATCATGCAGGGAAGAAAAGTCAAGAGAAGCCCAGAGAGCGATGGGGTGCTCAGACGATACGCCGAAACAAACTGGACTAAGTAGACGAAGAACAGACAGCAGCGGCAAGAAATGAGAGGGTCTACATCCAGCATTGGAGTTTGAAAGGTTTATCGACTATGGGTGCTAAGAATGCAAAAGGTTTGGCCTCTGCAGTAATCTTTGTGGCGTTAAAATCTCCTACTCACCATTGTCAGGTCGGCATATATAGCTGGATAGATCTACATACACAATCGGCAGCCGCAAATAAGGAAACTAGGAATTAACTTTAGGTTGGTTCCTGTCATTATGTAATGAGTAACATCGGCATGAGACTAGAGATGCATATTTGAACAAAAGTTATGATTCGAGTCAATTCATATTCCTACATACTACATGCACTTCATATCAATTCATCTTAATTTTCTGCTCTCCACTTTCAATTCGGGTGTTCATTTGTTAGATTTGCTAGGATTCTTGGCAAATTACAATTCAAATCTAAATCGTCTCGATTTTTTAATCGATTTATACACCTCTGGACTAATACCCACATGTTATCAACCTGTGAACGTTCCTATAACATCTCTTGTTCCAATTGGTGACTTACAGAGTCCTTCTTCCTTCTGAAGAAGAGTAATGATAGGAGCTAGTCTTGGTCCTCTGCAACTGTATTCTTTGGGGCATCCAGATCTGCAGAATTTATAGTTCTTTAGCATATCCCATAGGCCAGCTAACATAGCAATTAGAACTAAAAGCAACTCCAAGAGGAATGGGTACACGAAAAACGACTGTGCGGTCGATTGCGCATGACTTGGTTAAAAGACATCTGCCAACACGCTGGCCTCACGGCGACAGAACTGTTTAGAGCTGCTCATCAGAGACGAATAGGCAACACAAAGAGAGTTGATAAGCATCGATCTGATGCTCAGCATGTTATCGACCAATGAACATGTCTGTGACACCACTTGTTCCTATTGGTGATCTAGACGAGAACCCTTCTCCCATGCATGGTGATATGTACTCCAGGAAATGGTGTTGATCCTCTGCATGTCTGTCCTTTTGGGAGTCCCGGTCCACAGTTTGTTAGATTGTTTATTGCATCACAAATTCCAGCTGATGCTACAGTCCACAGTTAGCATGAACAACAGCTTCATGTTTACTCTGTAGTCTGCTCAGCTGCTCTGTCTCATACCTCCCAGTCCTCACAGCTTTATATACAACACAGCCTAGAATCCCCACAAGACCACAACCGCCTAATGATAAAAATATATATATTTCTGGTTACAAATTTCAATTGAATAAAACTCGGCTTCAATTAATTGTGCCCTTCAATGGTAATGGGCTAAATTAGGAGTTCCGTCCAATGATCACCATACCACAATGTTGGCCAAAATTATCTTTCCCTCACCCGATTTGACAGACTAGATAAGACTGTAGGTATCATTATTTTTGCTGCTTTGCTTGCTATCAATTTGACTTATATGGTATTAGGTCTTTCGACCTTGAAATCGATCTCCACTCCTGGCAACAGGATGCATCACACTACTAACTTTTGTCGCCCCTGTTAATTGCTCTTTATTTTCCGAGTCAGTCCCGATTACATGAATTTGTGGCGTATCCATTTTTACTGCTTTGAATAGCGCACAAATAGTACAATATATTGTGAATTGTGCTTTAACCAGATGGAATCTTGCAACACCGACTTGCTTGATGTCTGAGCCACGATTGTGATCATCATCTTGAGTCTATGCAGTAGTTTCAAACCAGAAAACACCCTCCGGTGTTACGATTAGAAGCGCAGCTAGCAACAGCAACTGTCATCATCTCCACACAAATTTGTATATATAACAAAAAGGTTGGGAGCCTGTGCAGGAAATTAGGTTGAATATAATGTAGTGAAGATGCAGACAAGTACATGTATTCTTTATTTTCAACTCATCATGCACTACCATTCTGACTGTGTAAAATCGACATCGATACAAATATTTGTACATTTCATCCAATGCTAGCTTATGGCGGGTAGATTGCCGCTAAAAACCAGACACAACCCGGCCCTTCTTTTTTGCTTTGGTCAGCTTTTTATCTTTTCGCACCTGTTTCTTGGCCTGAATGTTTTTGGTTCGCTTTTCTTGTTTCTTTTGTTTGAGCTCAGCCACCTGCTCTGTTCTCTCTTGCCATTTCTTCTGCGATTTCTTTTTAATCTTTTCCTCGCGTTTCATAGACTTCTTGATCAACTCGGGATTATCTTTAACCTAAGCAAAATATATAGAAACACTGGTTACATGAACTACTCATAGAGTTATCCTGCCCTCCGGAACTAACAATGAGCTGCTCCTAAATACCGGGCTCTGCGGTAATAATACCAAGTTACTTGTATTCAAGTTGGTTGTGATTTTGTCATGCATAGGCACCCATTGTTCGTACCAAGTTACATGTTCGAAACAGCCTAGCAGAAAACCAAGTTGAACCGGTGGCTTAATGGGTAGTGTGCTGGACTGTGGATCAGGGGCTACGGTTCAAATCTCAGCAGTATCGCTTCGTTATTTGTCACACCATTGAATTTAGCAGTAAAATTACACGAGGAGACCCCTCATTAAAATCACTTCCTCACTTGAAAGCCTAATGCGAACAAAAAAGTCTCTGGTGGAATGAAGCAGGGCCGATATTGATGCGCCGTAAATTCGGGCAGACAAGCCTCTGTTGTACTGGGAAAACAGAATGGGCAGAAGGAAGATTATTGACTACAGGAGAAATTCGGCAGAGAACATTTCACAAGGAATGAGGCATCGTGAGGGAGTGACTTCAACTCTATAGCTACTCAGAATATGGGCAAGACAATTGCGGCAGATGCTTGACATTGTTATGGATACGTGTACCAACCTTGACACCCCGCGAGAGATCCATTGCCTTTTTCCATGCTGCCTTCTCCTCTAGCTTTTGAGCTTTTTCAGCATCCGTCTGCTTCAACTCTGAAAGCTGCTTCTTTTCTGCAGTTACCTAGAGTATAGAGTGTGTCACCGACCAACTTTTCCACAAAAAAATGGGGTAAGGCATTACAAACATCAGCAAAGCTTTCCCTCCAGCGCCGCCGTCGCCGCCTATTCTCAGTACTCACCTTTTCATACAACTCTTTATAGGATTTCGGCTTATTCAACTTTTCCTTCTTCTTCTCTTTTCTCTCATTAGAGAACTCGAACTTGCTAAACACCATTTTGTTTTTATTGTCCGTACTTTTGGTTGGCTCAATTTCAGCCACTCCATTTAGCTTAGCACTTTCTTGTTTCCGTTGCTTGGCAGCTGAGACTTTCAGCTTTTTTGCTTCGCGTCGTCGCTCTTTTAACTTTAGCTTGGACTCTTTTCTCCGCAATCGTTTCTTCTCCATATATTCCTCGGCGGAGAGATCATTGAAACGTTTGGCCTGAAGCGATTCAATACGAGCACGCAATTTTTCTCGCAGCTGTTCAGTAGACAGTCTTTGGTTTGGTATTTCACTACGAGCCTTCGGTTTGAGAGTAGGTTCATGCTTTTCTACATGTCCATTTGTAATCAATGATTGAGCGTCTTTCATCCTTTTAACCTTTTTAGCGACTTTTATAGGCGGTTTAGTCGACGCCTCCTTTTCTTTCTCATCAGCGGACTCGCTGGAAACAACACCGCTTTCTTCAGACTCTTCAGACGCGGCTGATCGTTTTCTCGATTTTACCCCCTTGGTATCATCTTGAATAACCACCTCACCATCAGATGTTTCGCCATCAAGCTCACTTTCTTCTGACTGTTCTCCAGATAACAACTCCAGTTCGAGTTTATCACCAGAATCATCAGGCAGCCTTGCGTGAAGAGCTTGCATCTCCGACGTCGTTACCACAGTGTTTGGATTGAACTTAGCACGCTTGTTCATCCATTTTTGTGACACCTCACCTGTCGAGGCCAAGGGGCCCAATTGACCTTCCTCTGCCGCTTTTTGGCTCTGCGCTCGAGAGATTTTTCTCGCTGCTTGGTCATTGAAGTATACACTCGATGGAATTGAGTTGATAAAGGCGGTAAAATACGCGTCGTTGTCTTTAATACTTTCTCGTATTTTGAGCTTTTTTCCCCTGGCTGCTGGCATGATGTATACGCTGACTGCTTTCTGGATTAAGCGGTCATTTTCTGTCAAAAATTGTTGTGGAAAAATCAGATGAGAACTTCGGACACATGTGGGTAAAAACGTTTCCGGCTAGTACAGAAGAGAACTGTATCTCGATAAACATAAATCAAGCAATTTGAGCAACAAAAATCGTTCAACTAGACACTGTTGGATATTATAGTGTTGGCTGAAACATTTAATTAAAAATCTGTTCCTGTATCGTTTGGTGTTCTGACTGATCTCTTTTCCGGCATAGCGTTTGAATGGTATCAATACTGATTTGAAACGCTGAGCCGCAGGCTCCAGAGAAAGGCGTGATTTCCGGTCACTCTAGTAAAAAACGTTCGCTTCTGGACAAAACAGCTCAAGAGGCTATGCCGGTAAACATCTAACTTGACAGGGAATTTGGTGGGCAAGGCGCGGATCCCTTCTTTCTTTAGTTATCAGACTAAGCGCCTTTCTACAGATCGTTAATAACCTGTTAAGTGACTTTAGTCAATCACTATCAGTATTACTATTAGTATTAGTATTAGCCATTCAAGATTCAACGATTCATTGATTGACTCACTATCGTCTATTGAGTTGACTGGCCGTCACCGAGAGAGACTCACACTCACTGACTCAGTGACTCACAGTCACTCGTCACTGGCTGAGCGTGATTCTGAGTGTGAGCGGGTTTGGAAATATACACTACTAGTACTGCTAGTACTATTCGTACAGTACGAGTATAAATAATAATGCTACTACAACTACTACTAAAACTATTAGTAATACTTGGTCCTACTACGCTACAGACTACACTTTGAGTTTTTGACTTTGAGTTTGAGTTTTGCGTTTGGTACCAAACGAGTGAGTGACTATGTACATCATCATGATTTCATGGGATTTTTCATCTTCCAAAAAATGATATAAATTTGAAAATAAGATGTAATTGTAATACTGAGACTTTAACTGAGTTAGACTTAGATTATAGTATTATAACTATCCGCAATGCTTAGTAGTGACTAACAGTACTGTGTGACAGTGCTGAGTGATTTTGTGCTGGGCACAGTATAATTTTACTGCTACTGAGTGCCTGACGTTCATACCCTGGTTGTGTGCAGCAGAGAGACTAACGGACTTTTGAAGTGAAATGAATAAGAGTAAATTTCCAGTAGTGAATTCTTAATTGCGACTTAGAATGAGAACTGTTTTAATTTAATTTCAATTAACCACCGGCAATTGTGAAACAGAAGTTGGCCCACTGACTTGCATGGGTACCAGTCGTGGCATATTAATTACGTCTTTATCCAAACCATTATCTCATTTCTGTTGTAGTCAACCATACAGGAGTTTCTTGCATCTCAAGTCAGGTTAGTTTATAAGTTGCATCATATCTAGGTCAATCTTTAGCTGAAAGGAAACCAACCTCAGTGCGTTAGTGTTCATTGATATTGGTCTGCAAAGTGCTCCTCCGCGCACTACGTACGTAGGTACCTTTCTGTGACGAAAGACACTTCAATGTTAGAAACTCGTATCCTTTACGCTCAGTTGGTGTATCTGCCTCTGTCATGTATGGCTTATCAATACCAGCAAGATTATTGCCAGATGTTTCAGCTCTTATTATTTTGCAGGGATGAGGGAGGTGTTTTGGGAGTAGTAATCTCAGACAGAGATGGTGTACCGATCACACAAGGTAACCATATATACCCTTTCTTCATTCATAGTTTGGTTCCAGAATGGAAGTTCATTTATACGGTGCACACGAAACTTATGTGCCAATAGCTTGTTTTGGCTGTTCTCCATACTAACTCCATGCATTTGCACCCGTCAACCAATCAAACCAGCACCCACCTCACAATCCATTGCTGTGTATAGTTTTCGGATAAACTCAGCTCACACATTGTAGCCTGGTCGCACGGAAGTCAGGAATTGAAGCAGAGATTTGAGACTAACTGGCAGATTACAGCAGTTTTCCCTAATATGAGCGACCAGGCTAACAAACTCGGTCTTGGTGCCAGTGATGTATTTCTAGCATGTTATAAGGAGTATCAGGTATGTACTAAGGCTATTGGTGTGTTGTAAATGACCTGTGTTGAAACAACAAACGCTAAACTGGCGGCAAATGTTAAAGGTTGGATGACGAGGCAAATTTTTTTTGGCTTATCAGAATCAGTGTGTCTCAAAACCTACCTGAGTCGAATAAAAGTTCATACTGAGCAGGGGATGTAGTAAAAATACCTTTAAATCTTGGAATTCTCAAATGAACTTTCATTCAGTTGAAATTTTCCCGCGTGACGTAAATTGTCGGAAAAGACATCACAGCGGGTCCACGTTATTACATATACGCGCCTGCGCGATTGGTAGCCAAAGTCCAACTTCTACAACTTTGTCACACTTTTGACTACTGGGATCGAAGTATGAACACGAAATGGGCCCAAAAACGAAAACAAAAACCTATGAATTCACTGAGTTTAGCTTGTTCCTAACTCTTAGTCTACCTCGCAATCAAAGTGAGTGATTCTAACTCGGTGACCGAGTGAATTTACTCACCTTTTTCGAAAACGGTATTTCAGTCTTCGTTGGTGTTCGTTACTAATAGCGAAACAAGTCCTCTTATTGCGTAAACAGGCCAGCAGTATGTTTGCAACCTAGTCCTATTCCGAGTGGCTGTCTTACGCTGCGATATGTACGGTTTTCTACCAGTTGAAGCCATGCCGTCAACTCTACCCTTCAGCATGATCGGTGTAGCAGGTCATGTGCATTCCCTGGGATTCCCGGGCAATATCGGCCAAACGTGGCTCTCTTTACGCTTGTTTTGACAAACCTGGAGCTAGTG
>Ga0224511_10000161_pt1 | contig 25042 bp, 13 predicted proteins | sample SF_May12_sed_USG_2_FD_169988 | JGI IMG/M metagenome (GOLD analysis project Ga0224511, IMG submission 169988) | Sediment microbial communities from San Francisco Bay, California, United States - SF_May12_sed_USGS_8_1 | ecosystem: Environmental > Aquatic > Marine > Sediment | place: USA...
TAATAACTTTTATAAAAGTGCGCCTTATAATTAAGAGTAAGGATTAAGCCTGTGCATAGAAGAAAATTATCGAAGCTTTTTTCAAGCGTGCGCTTACCAATATGTCTAGCGTAAACCGTTTAATTTGCCTACATCAGTTTAAAATGAGGAAGCCATACGTAGAACTTTTGATAGATGCAAATAATATAAATTGAAGAGATGTTCAAACAAAGAATGTTGTAAACAATGTAGATATGTCATGTTTAAGGGCACCATGACAAAATGGCCCGTAAAAAAACTAACACAAGGGACGACACAAAAACACTTACAACATCATGACGCAACAAACATTTAGAAAACATATATTTTTGTGTTTTTCGGATTTTTCATTTTTTATTTTCTTTTAAACCTATAAAAAAGAAGACCTTATTTGACAGCTCTGTTGTATATGATTTTTCAACCAGATAAATAAACCCTTACAATCTCTGAACTGTCAGACAACTTAAAATATTGAACATGATTTTTTTTATTTTGTGATTTTTTTTAAAACAAAATGGCTGAGCCGTCGTTTTGATTTAATATGGACGTATATGAATCTTCCTTTTAAAAAGTGAATTTTATGTATCATTGCATTAAAACCATATATAAATATTGTTTTACTTATTTTATTATGTGGCATTTGCATTTTATCCCGTTTCCAATAATGTTTTTGTGCCAAGAAAGGGTATAATTTTACAAAAATAATCTATGTACTTTCTTTTTGTCTTAAGTATGTATAGAAATTGATCAAAAATATGCGTTTCGCATACGTATATACATGTACATGCATTAAATTGAAACATGTTACTTTTTCTTACTTTAATACAACAAAATGCTTATTTATTTTTAGTACCTCTTTTTATGCAAAGCGTTTACATATTAATAAGCTCCTGTTGTTATCGATTGTCCTAATATGCATTTTTATAGTTACACATATGACAAAAATATTTTATGATGTTACAATATATAATATTATCAATTTAACTGATGAAAGGGGAAAACTGTCTTTATACATATGCAACGTCTCTCTTCTAAAATAGAAATTGTGTTTGACAGCAAATGCATTTGAACTGCAGAAATGTCAGAGGCATCTGCTTGAAGTCAGAAAAGTCGTCGCTCATTCGTCTGAAAACATGACATTACAGATGTTCATAATCATAAAAATAAGATAAAAAAAATACTGGAAAAGACAACAAGCTTATTCAAATGTTATGAGAAACTTGCAACATAAGTCAATTTGAAAAAATACTGAACATGACAGATAATGCGCGAATATGCAAATTATAATATGTTTTGAGAGACACACCATCTGTTGTTTGTCCCAATGTGGCGGAATTTATTCAAGTTATTTATGTAGCTCAAAAAGTTTATCGAGTTGTAATTGTTTCTTTGTCCCTGCCTCAACTAACTGTTGCTTAAGCAATGTGCAAGATTTCTTACTTTGAAAATGTAATGTCGTATTCCTCTTGCAATAAACATTTCGTGCCCTTGATTCATTATCATCAAACAGTCATATCGCTCTCTTCTCAACGTGTATTCCTACCACTAATACAGAATTTAGGAGAAGAAACTTAATTAATATACAGCTAACATAATTCTGCCAGAAAAAACCCTTAAAAGCTTCTACACGACAGAACTTCAATATTAAAAATTCGTGATAATGTTAAAGGGATTCATAAGGATTTTCTTTAAGATTTATTGTGTTTGAATATTAAGTAGAACGACAGCAGCATTACAAGAAACCGTGATTAATACAGCACAAGACTTGTAAAATACATGGCTAATAACAGTTCGGCGCCGTTAATTGAGCGAACATTTTAGTCTAAAATGATATATATTTTTGGTGTTTAATTGCTTATTTTTCTAAACCATCGGACAGTTTTATTATGACTTAGAGAAAAAGATGTCTGGTATTCTCATGTTATAAACGTTATCGGTTTCGATTAAAACATTTTTTTTTTCAAAAACATATTTAAATGCTTGCCTTCCCTACTTGATGTCCGAGGATTAGCGTTCGAGTCCCACCGGAGAGCGACCAATGCCGTGTTGATTGATATACAATTGCGTTAATGGTCAAAGCTGGTCTCAAATAAGTTTAGTATAATCACCTTTCCGTTCCCAAGAGTACTTAATAATGATTTAACAAATCGGACACATAGTGATTCTAGGAACGTTAGTAAGATAGACGGACATCGGTTATTCCGTCATAACGATATGAAATAATATTAGAATTCACTTGCTGAACCTGCGAATGATTGCACTTCAATAGGAAACGTTTTCTACTATTCACAAGTATTCTTAGTATTGTTTTATGGAGAAAAAAAACGTTAATTGGAAAATAACGTATGAAATACATCGATTTTAACGATTTGTTAACTATAATATCTGGTAAATTGTGTTTGTCATGTGTCATAATTGAATAAAATCTTATTAAAATAATAAACATTAAATAAACTGAACTGATTTTGTGTAACCAATAAAAGATACTGATGAACATTTTACATAAACATATTAAAATTATTAAACAATATTTTCATATAACTCAAATTAATAAGTAATTTACATATTAAAGAGAAAAAAATCGTGTTTGTTTGGAGAAATAAATCATATTTTGTTGCTCAAATCTGACGGAATATACGTAAAAAGGTTATGCTGCAATTTCAAAGGTATCCAGTTGTGTTTTGTTGTTTGTTGACCTCGAATGCCCGAATATGAATTATTGTAAAATCAGTGTGCGAAACTTACCAACGTACTTTTAAAGGAATAATGCCATCGTCTTCAGGCTGTCGCATTATCGTCCGACACAGCGTGTTCTTACGTATAGTGCATATTTTAGATTATGAGTACCCTTAACATAAAAGTCTGCCTGCAAACAAACATCGACACCAAAAGATTTGATTTATGTCAATCGTGCTTGTTAAAAGTAAAGAATTTATGGAAGTTTGATGCAAGAGACGCTGATGATAACAAGAAAAATAACCGCGACATTTTGAGAAACCGTGATCGATTAGTCATAAAGTGCGGTGAAATAAATGCTAAATAACTTTTTATCACCATAATTCAAGTATTAGTATAAATTAAAGTGATGTTCAAACAAAGAATGTTGTAAACAATGTAGATATGTCATGTTTAAGGGCACCATGACAAAATGGCCCGTACAAAAACTAACACAAGGAACGACACAAAAACTCAAAAACAAAAACACATGACGCAACAGACATTTAGACAAACTATATATTTGTGTTTTTCGGATTTTTCTTTTTATTGATAATTTCTTAAACGAATTCTCCAAGAAATGTTGAGTTACCGTCTTGGTACGGTCAATGACTTTCATTGGAAGTTTGATCTTACTAAAGTGTTTTGTAATATGTTTTCTTAATTTACGAAAACTATTCGATGTTGCTTAAACAGTTTAGAAGTTAAAACAGTGTTCAAAGAACGACGTAAGTTGTAACGCAAGTTGTAACTTTTGTTTAGTTAGTTCACACACAGCTCACTTTCATTCTTTATAATTGTTGTATACGCCCTGTTTATGCAGCTTCATTGCGAGTTTAGTTGTTTTCTCGGATTGATGAAGTGGTGCCAGAGCCTTATATAATATCTAAAATAATATCAGAATGACCTAAATTCAAGGAGTTGTCTATGAATCATGCAATTTATGTATTTCCATGTAGAAAACATTCAAACATACTAATAAATACGTTGACCCGACAGATGGATCACTTTATATAACAAATAGGCACGTTCACAATCGCACAAACGGCTACAGTGTACATTGCTATATAGCGTACTCTTTACACCTTTTCATGACGTGTAACATGTTTTGGAACATCCCTCGTAACACTTTGTACACATTAATTGTTGTTTTTCTTAAAAAGATTGTGATGCAACCCTACTTCTACGCGTTCATGTAATATAAAACAGAACTAAAGATGTGCAACGGATGTTGCAGAAATGCGGATGATTTATTGTTGAGGTAGCTGAGTCGTGTAAGCATTGATTTTATTATATCGGGTACACGTTTCTCATGCAATATTTAGTTGAATATTGCAGATTTTATAGCAAACTATTGTATTGTTTACCTTTTATCATCCTCTTCAATCAATATGTAGTTTCATATTGTCAAACATTGGGAACATATTCTCTTTAAGCTGTAATAAGTATAGGACGTTAATGCAATTTACCCCATGATGTATCTTTTAAATTCTCTTATTCTCTTCGCAGCAAGACTTGTACACTTGTACATAAAGCAAAAGCTTTAAGCACGCAATCACGCGCATACTGTAGAGCACGTTGTCCGGGGATGTAATGGCCACGTCATTCACCGGCATGTGGAGCTTGGGGTGTTTGATAAGCCACACCCTTTTGAAGAGACAAGAAGCAGTTAGGCAGTTAGTAAGTTAGCAGTCGAGTTAGAGTCGGTGTACGAGACAAGACAAGTGCGCCCTGGGCGCAGAGCGCCAAAGAGACCACACACAGCGCGTGGAGTGTTAAGCCGTCGGCTTTGACTTAGTTATATAAGTAGTAATAGCAGTAATGAAAATGTATCCCCTGTGCAATCGTTTTGTTTCACCTAGACCAATGTTATGACACTACAAAAAAAAACGTTTTATGATTCATAAAACTATAACGGTCATGTATGTCGAATTGAAAGCCACTTTTTCTTAGTCAAACATGTTAAAAACGTTACTTTAGTACAATAACGTTAATCCAGTTCTTGATATCAGACTAAGCTGTTCAGACAATTTCGCCGTTTTTCATGTAAAAGTGTGAAAATCTTGTTGGAATATTATAAAATGATACAAAATAAAAAGTGCATCTTTTCATATTTTTTATATATCGATTACCACTTTATTATACGAAGTACAATACAATGTCTTCCATTTTCTTCAGCTGCCTGGCCAAACAAACGACATGTAACTGTTTCTTAAACTAGAATCTAGGTCATGTCTTATGACTACCATTGACATTTTTCTCAGATTAATAAATGTTGTCATCAGTTTGTCTTAATTTTTGTTATAATGAATGGGATTTGTCTGTAATTTAAGTGGTTTGCGCCATTTAGGCTATTTTGTGCAAACAGTATGTAAGACGATGCCCAGCTACATGTAGCATATCCTAACCAAGGGAAGTAATCATTGTTCGCAAGGTGCTGCCAGGCTAGTGTTTCAACAAATCCCTCTGCAGTATGAGCATATAGAACGCCTCGACTGCATTATATTTAAAGTTTGTAGTTTGTTGTTCTCAAATTTCAAGTCGTTATGGACAAAAGTAAGTTGTTGTGTACAAAAGACATCTCGTCGTGTTCACTATATAGGTCGTTATGAACACGTAATAGGTCGTTATGGTCGAATTGCAACTCGTTATGTACATAAAACAGATCGTTATGTTTAAATTGGTAGGCGTTTTGGACAAAAGGCTAGATGTAATGTACAATTTATGGGCCCCTATGCGCAAAAAGTCGTTACAGGCATATTTCATGCCGTTCTTTATAGATTGCAAGTTGTTGTACCAATATTTAAATTCGTTTTTGAAAGTGTACTTCATTCATAACGACTTTTAATTTGAGCATAACGACCTGTAAGCTATACTCAGCGGTTTGTCTTTTGCCCATAACGACATATAATTCAAGTATAACGACTTGTGAATTGTAAACAACAACTTGCCTCAAGTCCACAACAACTTATAGTTTGAGCATAACGATCTGTCAATTGTACCGGTCTTTTGCCCATAACGACATATTATTCAAGTATCACGACCTATAAATAGTACACAACTCGCTTTAAGTCCAAAACAACCTATTTGAGCATAACGACCTGTAAGTTATACTTAACGACTTGTCTTTTGCCCATAACAACATATTAGTACCGGTCTGTTGCCCATAACGACATATTATTCAACTATAACGACCTATAAATTGTACACAACAGCTTGCTTTTAGTCTACAACAACTTATAGTTTGAGCATAACGATCTGTAAAATGTACCTAACCACTTTCATTTTGTCAATAACGATATATATTTTTTCAGCATGACAACCCCGAAATGTACATGACGACTTACAATTCGACCATAACAACCTTTTAAATGTACTTAACGACTTTTTTGTACATGACGACTTCTTTTTTGTGCAAAACGACATGCCAGTTGTGGACAACGAACAAAAATTATAAACCTATAAGGCAAATTAGGCGTTCCATAAGCACACTTTTTTGTGCACATAATTGCCAACATATCCTTCAACGGCACACTTAGCCAACTCCATACATCCGGATACTGGGCGGCTGGTTTGGAAAAAACTATATTCTGACACGTAAAATACACCACTGCGAACAACGAAATACCGTGACAACACTATTAGACTTTAGTTTGCGTTATAACACTTTGCAACTTGAAGAACGATACAAATTATCGTCGAAATGTTGTATAAAGGGCTAGCTAGTTCACTATCAATTTCTGTCCGTCCAATTTTGAAAAGAAAATCATTTTACAAAGAGCTACAAAATTTTACAATTGTTGTTCCAAATGTCTGTTTCAAATATTAAGAAACTTAAACATGTGGTTATTGAAATATGACTTTTAAAAGATATATGCTCACAATGACAGAAACATTGACGTTCAAGTGCATATTGACACTTGATAAATGCTCAAAATATAATATTGTGTTTGTTATGATGAAAATCTAACAATAACTTTATTTTTCTGATTATTACAAAAATGAAACACATGCTCAAACAAATAAAATGTTAAATTATCATTTAAAACCTTCTAAAGCACAAACAGGCGCAACAGAAATGGCAGTTAAGTGTCAGACAAAGAAGAAAAAGTACAGACGTTGCCATTTTTACAGTTAACTTAAAGGCGTTTTTAAATTGATAAATACGATATAACTGGAATTTCATTTTTATATTAGAAAAACTTATATTTAAAATGTTAAAAATATTCCATGAACTAATTTGCATTTTTAACAGACAATTAAAACAACATTATTGTCTTATTTTTATATTCTATGATAAAAGTGCGTGATAACTGCTTCAATAACGTCGTGACGTGAAAAAGTGGAGGGTGGTAATTGCAACAATGCCATGTTGCCATGGTTGCCATTTCATAACCGTTTGATGAAACTGTTTCATTTTTGGAGGTTTACTCCGGAAATGATTGATATTTTTATTGTTATTCTTGTGTCTTTGTGTTTTGTAAATCATTAAAGTTATGAGCACAGTCTCATTATATATTGAACATCCCTCGAATATCTTATTTACTGTAAATTAATGGATTTTTGCAACTCTAAATAGTATCCTGTATCAAAGCGAACTTTTAAACTATAAAATGTATCCTGTGTAAAAAACACTATGACTTTTATCTACATGTATGCACTTATGTCAAAAATAGTCCATTTGTTTGCCTTCTTACGACGTATTTGCTTAAAATTAAATACGAAGAACCAAAAGAGACACAAAGTCCTTTTCAGGGAATGATTATACAGACAAAATGTTCGCTAAAGCTATATAACGTCGTAAACAGGCAAAAAGGGTTAATTTGATATCCGTGCATAGTTAAAAGTCAAGTTTATTTAACAAAGGATACTTTTTAGAGTTGTAAACTCCATTTATTTACAGTCAAAGAGTTAAATAGTGAACCTAGTCCTTTGACTATTTAACTGTGATATCTTAGAATACAGTTTGTGTAACGCGCGATTTGGCCAACACCGTTAATGTTGTTTTTTATAAAGGACATCATGTTTATTGTTTCTCTAACGTTTTCCACAATTCATAGCATTCTTACAACATTTAGAATTACGATTTCTTGGTACAAATGTTCCCCTTCAAGAGAATAAATATGTCACAAGTAAGTGTCTAATTGAAACCATAAAAGCTGTCGTCAAAGTTAAGGTCAAAGCTCAAAATTGGTCAAGATCATATTTGTCCGGACTACTACCTCGACATGGATTTTAAAACAAACTTAATAACAAATGTTTATTTGGAAAGGTCAGAGTGTCGCACGGAAGAAGACAATTCATACACCTTTATATTTCTCTGGTTTTGTCTAAAGCATACTATTTTAAAATTTCCTTTAAAGCACTAAGTGTGCATCGATTCAATGATATTTCTCTGTACAAACACACTGCTGCCAGGGAGACAGGTTGGTGTATAATACATGGATTAGAGCCCCAATTTGAATGTTACGTTGCCCCAAATGCGGAGTTAGCCGTCCTAAGCAAGGGGGGATATTGCGTTTATTTGACGTCGCACTCGGACATTCACATTCGGCGTTGGGGAATACAGATTGTTAGTTTCAATTCATGTCAAAACCAGGTTGTTTGACGTGCCCAGTGTATAGCACTGATTCACGGGAGCACTTTTCCTGGGAAGAACCAGTACATATCCCATTTTTAGTAATTTTAGTTGGTGTAAGGGCGGATCGAGCTCGCTAATCCCTGCGTCGGCAGTCTAGTTTTTTTACCACCGAGCCAAATGCCCTCGCGTCCTAAGCGGGACCAGTATCGAGTTAAAATAGTCGCGCACGTGGTATTACAATACCCTAGACTGTAGGAAAGGCCAAATGGCAGTAGCCATGATGTCAAGACGAAATCAACAGACACATGATGTGGCCGGGCTGGGTGTCAAACTCACAACACATGGATTGACAGACCGCAGCACTTTCGTATCGAGCTATTGTGTCCCGGCCCTTGACATATATCAACGATATTTTTGTTTCCTGCAACGAGTTAGAAAAAAGAATTGGTATCATCGATCATTTGTTACGCACAAACAGCCATTTGACAAGATTTATTGCAAGTCTATACGCATGCTACAATGCAAGCATTATAAGAGATAAGGCACAGTAAAAACTATGTAACTCCTTTTTATCATGCATTTTGTACTGTTATTAGTTGATGCTATTTAGAGTACTTCAATATAATGCTCGGACTCCGACGAAGCATCATCGTGCACCAGACTTGTCGTCCTGGGCACTGTGTTCTGGTACACCACATCTTCTGGTCTGATTCCTTTGCACTCAAGTGTTTCTTCCGTCTGGTTCGTTGGCTTAGATCGCAGCTTCCTTTAATTAAATAAATACAATACAATGACATTGAGCACAATGTGTTGCGCGAAATTAGGTTACACTGTTAAACTGCAACCAGTCAATGTTGATACGCACCTTACGATGACGTAACCACAAAGTCCAATGAGTGCAGCGGTCAGCAAGGAACCGGCTGCAGCTGCGACTATCGTCCAGATCGATCCTATATTTGCGGGGTTAAATTCATGATGTGTAAAGAATAACAACAAAAAGGTAAAAACTATTTTGAAATGTTAAATACATGTAAGATATTTCCGAACATGTTGAAAATGGGACGATATTTTAATTAATAGATTGAATTTAATTTTAAATACTGGCATTCTAAATCTGGCTCTTTTGTTAACAGCGTTTTTTTAATTTACACGTGTAAGATATTTTCTAAAACGTTAATTATGTGACGCTATTCTAGTATGATTAATTATGTTTTCTTATATAGGACAATACTGGCTTTCTAAATCTGGGTTGTCGTACAATAGTCAAAATTTAATAATTTCGAATATTCTAACCTTCAGACTGGACGCACGAGGGCACGTGGCTCCAGGTGTGGTTGGGAAGACATTGTGTAGACGGCATAGATACAGTGTATCCACCAGAGCAGGAGTAATCCAGTTTGGTCCCAACCAAACATCGGTCCAACGACAGACACTCACTCGTATTGACAAGTCCGTGTGTCACGTCCAACAAAACGCAAAGAGAATCTAAAATTAAGGTTGTTTAAAAATAAATAACAAACTTTTGCACTTAAAATATGTTCTTTAAAACCAAGGAGTCTCAAGCTTAAACGCATAGCTATAAAATTATAGAAAGAATACTAAATCGCCATTGTTTCTTATATCATAAATATATTATGTATCCAGATTAATCATATGTTGATGATAAATAGAGTTGGATAACCTACCGAATACAGGTTGTTCTGTCCAAATCAAGTTTCCGTTTGCGCTGCATGTGACTTCAAGAGATCCACTTGAAAGAGAAAAATCTTTTTCATGGTATGTAACGCTTCCAGATTCGCCGAAATGGAGGGTCGGGTATGCAGAGACAGCTGGGTGTTTCACCTTGCTCGTGTCATTGCATGTGTGTTTTGTGCAGTTTGGCGGAGTTGTATTCCATTTCCCATTTGCGAGACAAACCAGAGAATTCGGACCGACGGTTTCAAAACCTTCGTGGCATTTAACATAAGCGGTATGGTTGAACTCGAAATTGAAGCTGGAGCAGTATCTGTGACGTGTGGCACAGCCGTTTGCAATGTCTGGGACAGGACATGTGACTTTGGAACATGTCGGGTTGGGCTCCATGTTCTGGAGTCCGTGCAGGTGACAGTATCATCTGACGGTGTATAGCCAGTATCGCAGATGACCTTCATGGTGTCATGCGGTTGCGCTATTGCCCGAGAGATTGTGGCCAGACGTCCGTTAGAAACATGAGGTTCTACGCACGCCTCTTTTAACAAAATTAAACAAATTATTAAAGTAATGTTACATTACGATAACTGTTTCTGTATGCAATGGTATAGGATTTATAGATAAAAAACAGATAATCTGTTTTAAACAAAAACGCCAACAAACAAATAGCATGTAGCAGTGGTGAAAACTATATATAAAATTTCAGTTGTATACGGAATACGCATAAGTGCCACTTGAAAGCAAATTAATGATACTGATCATTTGTTTAAGAGTTTCACTGATGCATATTCTGTATAAGATCGGGTTTATTAATAGTAAACAACGAGTATATTCGATGTTAAAATATACCGTATTGTACTCATAGAACATGTGTGTGCCTGTGATGAACGTATGCCATCAATAAGTTCAGATGTATAGACTACAAGCCGTCACTCTGCGTATTCATATAACCAAGTCGGGCTATTGGGGTTGGGTCCATTACCTGTAAACAGGTGTATCAATATTGAGGGTGACACCCCCCCCCTTTTGTTACGCAGTATTCAGGGTTTTGTTTAGACGGTACGCGGTACGCAGATGGTTGGTACGCAGTACGCAGACATTCTGTTGTATCGTACGCAGAAAACAATTTTTACTTTGAAAAGGTCCAATTATCATCAAGAAACACAACACACGTGACATACAAAGTCAAATAACTTTAAAAATTGTGCGCGCTCGCTTCGCTCGCACTTTTTGGCGTCATTTCAGCATTAATAAACGTAAACATTGATTTTATGAGGTCAAAATCTAGGAAATTTAACAAGCAAACACATCAGAGCTAATGTTTTCCAAAATGATTGTAAATGTGCCTGCAACATACTGTAATTTTATCTCTTTTATGTAAATGGAAACGCCGAAAATGCTTGTTTTTTTGTTGTTAAAACCGGAACAATGATATATTTCTAATTATTATGTTTTGTATTTTATATGGAATGGAAATATAATTTTATACGTTTGTATTAACAATCATTTTTCAATGTAACTTCAAGTTGAAGTTTTTTCAATACGGTTTAATATTTGTCATTTATAAGTTTTCATCATTACCAAACTATTTCTAATAATTGACATTGAGGGTCAATATTTGAAGGATGTTTTTAGCAAAATCAGATTTTATAACGATGGTTTTGGACGAACTATTTCGACCTTATTAGTTTAGTCGGATTTTTGAAAACAGATTGGGGTCTACATCATTTTATTATTTTTTAAATTCCTTTTTAATTTGACAATTTAGCGCCGACTATATTTTTTTTAAAAGTATTGGTTCATTTTCATTTTCCCTTAAATTACTTAGTTCACTTACTCTTATTTAGCCCCGAGTATTTCTTTACTATCTATCTGTATCTATCCTATTCTCAGATTAATGTACATTACTTGCAATTGTGTTTTTCAACTGTGTTAAATTAAAAAAATATATATACTAGATCTAATTAGAAATCGAAACATAGACACCAATAAATGAATACATGAACAGAAGTTATGTTATGTAAAAAACAGTTATGTTCAATTAACAAATACACATTTTTAAAGATATCCCAAATTGTAAAAACAGATATAACTGAACAAAATTACAAAAGGTCTTCCGGTTATATTCGATCAATTGTCGACTCCTTAAGAGGCAAAGAGGCATTGGGCTATCAATGAAAGAATAAGCAGTACAACCGGTATATAACGAGTGCTACTCGTAAACAAATCAACAGTTACATGAATATGCATTAATGTGAAAAAAGCCAATTAACAGTATCTCAAACGCCCGGTCAGCTTACTCGTTATGTACGTTATGTAGCTTGAATCTGTGTGTCAACTTTGGGACGTTTTTACAAGAGATATACCGTTGCTTTAAAATGATAAAAGTAAAACCTTGAACAAGGAAGTAACATTTTAGATTAAATTTGCTTAGAGCGACAAATTTTTTTGCCAATCTTTTTCAACATAAGTACTATATACACATACTTTATTAACAAACGCTCACGCTTAGTACTAATGAAATGGTAATGTTTTAGGTTCAGATATTTCACCTTCGTTTGAATTTGCAGTGAATAAACGATAATTTTAGGATTTAACGACAAGTAGTTACAGTTTATCATTGTTATGGTTGTTTTTGCATGCAATACACTCACCTGCAAACACTTGAACTTCACACACTGTTACCCATTTGGCAGATATTTTCAAGTAGCGGAATTTTTGCTGGATAGTTATAGGAATAATTATTACGTCATCACAGACACTGTCACCGTAGTCACGATAGACACTGCAGGATTCCGCGTTGGAAGTATCTCGATACAGCTGAGTGAAGACACCGTCTTTGATTAATCCGCCATGGATCAGCATACCGTTCAGTCTTGTCCGATAATCTAGCATCCAGAAACATGTTACTTTTAAACATATCCATATCGATGAACATTAAATGACAAAATGATAAAATTCTAAAATGACAACCATAAATAAATATAGGAAGGCCATGAAAAATTAAACGAAAACCGATATCGTACTCGTGTCGCTATGGTCAAAACGTTTACGTTTACGTAAATTCATGTTTTTCACGATTATGTTTGCAGCAACTTATATTTTTAGTAAGTTAAAAAGAATACAATAGAAAACCTACGGATTGATTATTGTAATAAAGTCCTTTAAACACCTTTTAGTGTGGTGCGTTGGTTATTGAAACATAAATTTTACCCAATGGACGACAAAAAGACAGTGTACATGTTTGGTTAACTACATGTATATTTTCGTAATATAACTTTGAATGGATTTTCTATTACAAGTTATTAAATTAAAAAAAAGATTTTAAAACTGTGTATTTTGTATTTATACTTCTATCCCTGTTGTAAATCTTTATCCCTAATAATTTGTACAAGTCCTCTAGATCGACCATCCACCATGCTGGGTTGTCCAAGGAACCTTCTGATGTATGAGCACATTTATAATCGTCCACAGCGCTACTAGTGTGTCCATCCACGGCGTGTTTAGCATTCGACCCTCCCCATGTACCCGGAAACTGAGACGCCGGCTTCCCAAGGGCAACGTTCTGACCTGTGAGAATATTTTTGTAAAACCCATCAAAGGGTATTATAAACAACAAAATAAAAGTTTTAACTGAAGATCTAATAATGCCTTTTTTAACCTTTTAAGGTTATTTTTGTCTGTTTTATAGCTAAAACATTTAAAAAGAAATGCTTCGAAAACCTTTTTTCTTCTTATCGACGTGTGAAGGGCATACCACTCTATCTCGTGGTACCTTAATACATGTATTTTTTTATCGATTGGCAATTCATTTAAAACTTGTATTATATCTGTTGATCTCGGAAAAGCATTTAAACGCTTTTCCCTGTTTAACAGATACATTCCAATTTTAAACCCAGTTGCCAAATAGATAGAGGACATATTAGGGTACCACAAACTAAGTGTTGATAGACTAAATGCTTTGGTAAAAAGAACATATAGGTTTCCGAAAATTTTCTTTTTAAGTGTGTTACACGACCAGACCTCAGTGGATTACCTTTAAACTGAGGAAAAGAAAAGTTTAAAGACAACCTTAAGCTGTTTATCAAAGCTAATGGAAGATGACAACCCAGTGCATTAAATTGATGTTTCATATCGTTCGTGACGCATGATGAAAGCAAGACTATGACCTTATTAGCTTCAGATCGAGTTTAAATGCGTACACGTGTTTATATCGTACCTGCAAATATCTGAACCTCACAGAGCGTGAGAAAGTGGTTCACTGCAATAGTCAAATATTGCACTTCTGTACCGCTGTTGACCGTTATCAAAACAACATCGTCACACACACTTGAGCCAAAGCTTTTTGCGTCTGAACATGTCGTAGCATTACCAATGTCCTTGTAAAAGAAAACATCAACGGAACCGAGTGCTTCCCTTCCTGAGATTGTCATGCCTTTGAGGCGCGCCCGTTCAGCTGTTATGGATAAAACATACTAAACATAGCATCTAACGTTAATCAAGATTAAAGGCAAAAGAAGCGTGCATCAATGAAAATAATTCCAGATCACAAGTTAATCAAACCATGCCACGGAAACGACAGGCAGTAAGCACCGAGATGCGCACCCAGACAAGATGGATTCTGAAGACCTTGAAAGAAACAACACCATGGGCGAGATTGATGTTCAAATTAGCAACGTCAAACATCCGGGTAGTCAATAAAAGGTTACAAGCAGACCTAACATCAACATCCAGAATAAAGAGATATCCTCCCTAGAAGAAAACCGGCAGAAGAGGACCAGAAGTGGAATAGCCATATCGGACGCTGCATGGACATAAAATTCCTTAAAAGCATAGTAGAGAAACTAAGGCGGTTAGCAAGCATCTGCAAAGGTTGCTCGGCCTTCCTTCATCACTCACAAATATTGAGTGGTAGGGGCAGTCAAAATAACAAAGAAGGTATCCGCATACAAATTGAAGAAACTGCAGATTTCGTTGAGGGGCATTGATACCTTTTTACAACAATGCCAAAGTAGACTTAATATCAAAACAGCCACAACCATTTAAGCGCAATTGAAATATTTGTTTCGACGAAAAATAAATGTGGCGTTAAATAGTGAAAATAATTAGAAATGTGTTATCATGGAACCAACCACCATTTAAACTACCCGATTTGTTAAATAAAATTTAAAATCGCCCGGCGCACTGTCATGTATCGGACGATGCCCGTCTTGGCACCAAACGCTCGTAACATTTGCCCGGGGCACGTTCGATTTTGCGGAAAAGCCGTCCGACAGCCGAAATATGCCCAACTGATGTAATATTGTCTTTAATAACTATACATAAATATTACGGACACCAGCTGTTTTTAAGTAGTACCTAAACTTCTACGGGCACCGTACTTTTAATTTTACGATTGTTTCTTCCGCCAATCAGGCATCCTATGGCGCCGTAAAAATGTAAGAAGTTTGAACAAAATGGACAGCGTACGGCGCCCATAAATGGTTTGCGACAATAGCATGAGTTTGGTGGATAAAAGACGCATTCCACATAAACCAAATGTATAATAAATATAAAGTTACGCAAATACGTACTTCCTCTCGCTCTGTTAAAAAGCTTCAGGCCAGTGACCAAAAAACGCTTTCCCAAATCAACTCTCCACCATGCAGGAGAACCGACTGTCGTGTGAGCACAGTTTCCTGCGGTATTCGACGTGTCTCCATCAACGGCTTTTTCAGCAGAATAAGATTGGTACGTATCCGGGCCCTGTTTTGCTTTCATACCCAATGCTATGTTGGGTCCTGAAATTGAATAAATATTTTGAAAACCACACAATACAAATATTGGTAAAACTTAAAAAAAGAAGAGATTACTCTCAATCGGTAGAGTGGTGGACTCCGAATTTGAATGGACTTGGATTCGAGACCATTCGGATGTGGCAAACGTTATCAGCGATAATATACATTCTGGTTTAATTGCTCTTCTCAGCTGGCTTTAGTTGGAAAGCAGCCAGGTAAAAGGTTTGTTTTTGTGAACCCAGAAACGCTGGTAAGCTGAACTGGCCGCCGTAATAAAACCTAAAGCAACCGTGAAATACTCATAAAAACATAAGCAACTATATTAACGCAACAAAATCAAAGAAACAAACATACTTTATATAACAAAATGTAAAATATCTAAACTAACCTGAAAATGGCCATTCTTCTGCAGAAGAAAACGCCAAAAATAGCAAAGCTAAAAGACAAAGTTCCGCTTTCATTGCGGGGCCAGGAATGGTGCTAGATTCAAACAAATATGGGTGCAACAAGGATACAGTTAAATGCAGGGAGTGCCAAACAATTATTTGCTATTTTTGATCCACTTGACTTTAATTGTTCATCTTGATCTTGGTTAACCTTGATGCATCAGCTTCAGGATGGGCCTCTATACCAGTGTACTTACATCCGACGCGCGTTTTATTTTCAAGCACGTCACATGTGGTTTAATGATATCGCTACATCGCCAGACAAGTGAAATTAAAACGTCGTTTAAAATAGAACTCAAATATAAACAAACAGCCATAAGTCACACAATCACAATAAGATCAAAGCAAAAACGCCTATAAAAACACAACGATTTACTACTTTATTCAAAGCTGATGTTATAAAATTAACAGCTTAATTTCAAGATGTTATAAAATTAACAGCTTAATTTCAAGATTCATTTTTTATATTGAAGAATAACAGTTGTGGAACTGTCCATTGATGGGTCCATAACCCTGAGTATTCATTTGAATAAATATAGATTTAACCACAAATATTACCATTTTATATAGTTAGCAGCTTAATTGTGGTAACATTCTAACTGTAAAATATTGTTAAGATGAACAGATTATAGGGATTATGGTCATCAGTGGATATATGCGTTGTCGTCCGCTGCGCATTCACTACTGAGTATGTTTATATGAAGCTGAACAACATTTAACGCATGTCAAACTACTGTCTAAGTTTGGGTTCAGTAAAGTATTTGTAACAATGGCTAACCACCGCTCCGCAAAAACTTCAATAGCCTCACCGTTCTGTTCTTTCCGTTTGTTCTTGTTATTAGGTGATAATCATAGCCCTATCCATTGAAAAAAATGGGACCGAGTACCGTAAAAACACACGATTGATGCATATAAAAGTAGCATTTAATCATTTTCTGTACATGTTCTCATTATATTCTGATTTAACACATATTGAACGAGTACGTATGACCTGTTTAGGAACAATAAGCAATGTGTGATTTGCATTTCAGTTGAATATAGGTTTTGATAACGGTCTAATTACAACACTCTTCCTCTTTATATATTCTGTTAAAAAGTTTTTTGATAGGAAAAAACGAACACAACAAAAACACAGTCATTCTCATGTGTATTTTTAACGCCGATATATCGATATTTTAAAATTTGTATCGATATGTCGATATCGTTTAATTCAATCTCAGTCCTAATTATAAAACTGATGAAATGGAAATGTTTAAATACCTAATAATCGATGTTAATTAAAGTACAATATTAGTCGCACTATATTAACACCTTTTCAGTCGGAAAGACGTTTTCGTTGAAAGTATGCGTGCTACATTTTTGTCACACTTAGAAGAAGCATGCCGTAAAGAATATGAAAAATGACTTTCTTTCAGACAAAATTTTATTAGTAGCTTTTAGAGGAATGGATTATTGTTGTTCCGTAAAGTCTCTTGTACCCATCACTTGTCTATTTGTGTAGATTCCTGATGAGCCTGTCAGCCTGGTTTAACATTGAGATACATAACCTCAGTGTTGTAAAGACATATTGTACTCACAGGACACAAACCAAATGACAATATTAGATAGTTATTTACCAACTCGGTAACTAGACGCAAATAACTAAATAACAATTACTAGTTTTCTTCGATTATATCATTAAAACAGAAATGTGTTAATGCCTCATGAAAGAAAACGGTTTCAACAGTTTTTACAGCCAGTCGTTCCCTATAGAAACCCTATAATTTAAACTGCATTTTGAAAATCCTGTGATGTTTGGAACGTTTGTTTAATGATAGCATGCATTGATGTCTGCCCACGAGAGATCGGCTATCATTCTTGTAAAAAATATATTAACTGTTAAATTCTATTGTTCTTTAATGTCCGTGTTAGTATTAAAGCACCGACGCCAGATGTATGTATTATGTTTTGTTTGTAAAGAAACCATTGGCAATTTTAAGATGCTATTCCGACATTCCTGTAGTTTGTATGAATGTAATTTTGCAATAAACAACACCCACATAAACCAAAGTTTAAACAACTGAGGCTTCAGCCACGAAACTATTGGTTGATGAAGCCAAAGCTTCGGAATTAAGACGATTTTATATGTTAATAGGAATAAAATACACAAGAAATATACCATTTAAGAGCAAAAGCAATATAGTGACAGAGCAAGCTACAGCGTTGGGATACACTACTATGGGGAGCAATCAGCAGATCTTTTTTGAACATATCTGTGTTTATGTTTACAATAATGATCTTTAGTCTAACTTAGACATGCACGCATTTAAATCTGTTTTTTTTCCTAGTTCATCTTCTGATGTAAGGTTTCAGAATTGTCAATGAAGGTTTCTTAGATTAAATGTATGTAAAAAGGAGACAACAAGTGTTGCGGTATTGGTTAATATGTGATCTAAAACTAAAATAATGATGTTATATATTACTTGCTAGTTACAAGTTGTTTATATATTTTAAATTCCTAATTCCGATAGTACATTATTCAGTGGCGGCTCCAGGATTCGAGCCTTGGAGGCGTGGACTTTGTCAACAAGGGGGCGGGGTAGAAAATCATTGAAAGCGTTGACGGTTTAAATATTAGTCATTTTAGCATGTTGTTGCCATATATTTTAATTTAAAAGTGGTTTAAAGTGACATAGTTTGTTAAAATACATCGTTTCGTCGTGGGACATACTTTCGCGTAGACGGCAGTAGTTTACAGCCACTTTGAAATAAGTATTAGCCATGTCATATATTTTTTTATATGCCACAAGTTCTGCAACAATAACGGTTTGTAATAAACATGCTTTCCGTGCAATTTAAGACGCGGTCATTGCCACCAAGTAAATAACAGAAAAAGGGACAAGAACGGCTGGGTTCCACTTAACAAAAAACAAGAAGACAAACGAAGTGACCGTCAAAGATGTGAACATTTCCGTTCGCTGATTCCCGTACTAAACAACCTGAATGAACGGATTATAGTGTCTATACTTGCGTAATGAACCGACGAATGTGTATAAGTGTATTTTAAGAGACGTCCGGTATACTGAACAGACAAACTCCAGACAAATAAATTCCATGAAGAGACCCTTATTCCACGGCCTTTGAAGAATTCTAGATTAGGAAATGAAGACTTATTGGATTTATTACACCAACCATCATTTTAAACTAAAGAAATGGAGCCGAATTACTCTATAGTTGGTTACCTTTTGAGGATTGTCTGTCTATTGTTACTACTGGACTGTTGTCTTAGGTAACTGATTGAGAATGTGACTCTATTAAACTTAAATATTCAAGCAAACATTTAAGTAACGTTACCTTATTTTTACATTTACACAAACAACATGTGTACGCATTTGTACAGTAGGACAGCAACCTCAGATACACTATTTGTAAACATGCGCATTAAGACAAAACACGTGATTGCCAGCTTTAGGCACGACAATTATATACATATAATGTAAGTCGAATACTAAGTATACCTATTACGACATTTAATGTAAATAGCACTTGTTTAATGATTAAGCAATCGACATCTGTACGCATACGAACATGTACAGTTCGACACCAACGTCTGAGACACAAAAATAAATATTATTGTTTATGAAAAATTAAAATATATCGAATAGTTTTTATGAACGTCTTAAATGCAGGTTTTCTAGAATCTTAACATTTAACTTCGGCCGCCCAACTTTGATCTCTGGTGTTGGCCTTTATAAGTTAAGAAGCTAAAATCTGGAACTAAACAGTGTGTATAACTCAAACAGTCGGCTGTACTTTTTATTTTTAAGTGTGCACTAGTTTTTAAAAATCCAAATATGTAAATGTGCAAGTTAAACGGCTCTATTATGACCCAAATGCGAAAAAGGCACACAAACCACAGAAAAAGACACTATAAACGCTACTCAACTATTTTTGTGATGTATTAACGTATTCCTTCAACACATGTTGAGCTTTAGCACCCGTTCAGTCGATAAATATCATCAAATACTTAGATTTTGTCTCTCTGTATTTGGTATTTTACATATTTTTTCTTGCACGGGGAGTCAAAATATTGAATGCATGACTTTAGTATAAGTGTAATTGCAATTACATTATTATTGTCATTTATCAATAATGAAAAATGTAATTTTTTAACAACTTAATAACTTTTATAAAAGTGCGCCTTATAATTAAGAGTAAGGATTAAGCCTGTGCATAGAAGAAAATTATCGAAGCTTTTTTCAAGCGTGCGCTTACCAATATGTCTAGCGTAAACCGTTTAATTTGTCTACATCTGTTTAAAATGAGGAAGCCATACGTAGAACTTTTGATAGATGCAAATAAACCCATCAAAAAAGAAGACTTTATATGACAGTTCTGTTGTATATGATTTTTCAACCAGATAAATAAACCCTTACAATCTCTGAACTGTCAGACAACTTGAAATATTGAACATACTTTTTTTTAATTTGTGATTTTTTAAACCAAAATGGCTGAGCCGTCGTTTTGATTCAATATGGACGTATATGAATCTCCCTTTTAAGAAGTGAAATTTATGTACATGTATCATAGCATTTAAACCATATATAAATAAAGTTTTACTTATTTTATTATGTGGAATTTGCATTTTATCCCGTTTCCAATAATGTTATTGTGCCAAGAAAGGGTATTATTTTACAAAAATAATCTATGTACTTTCTTTTTGTCTTAAGTATGTATAGAAATTGATAAAAATATGCGTTTCGCATAAGTATATACATGTACATGCATTTAAATTGAAACATGTTACTTTTTCTAACTTTAATACAACAAAATGCTTATTTATTTTTAGTACCTCTTTTTACTGTATTAGTCCATAAAGGGACCTCAAACAAAACTCTGTAAGTTAACTCTTTTTATTCAAGGCGTTTACATATTAACTCTTTTTATTCAAGGCGTTTACATATTAACTCTTTTTATTCAAGGCGTTTACATATTAATAAGCTCCTGTTGTAATCGATTGTCTTAATATGCATTTTTATAGTTACACATATGACAAACATATTTTATAATGTTACAATATATAATATTATAAATTTAACTGATGAAAGGGAAAAACTTTTTACGAATCAACGTCTCTCTTCTAAAATTGAAATTGTGTTTGACAGCAAATGCATTTGAACTGCAGAAATGTCAGAGGCATCTGCTTGAAGTCAGAAAAGTCGTCGCTCATCCGTCTGAAAACATGACATTACAGATGTTCATAATCATAAAAATAAAAAACAAAAAAATACTGGAAAAAGCCAACAAGCTCATTCAAATGTTATGAGAAACTTGCAACATAAGTCAATTTGAAAAAATACTGAACATGACAGATAATGCGCGAATATGCAAATTATAATATGTTTTGAGAGACACACCATCTGTTGTTTGCCCTAATGTGGCGGAATTGATTCAAATTATTTATGTAGCTAAAAAAGTGCATCGAGTTGTAATTGTTTCTTCGTCCCTGCCTCAACTAATTGTTGCTTAAGCAATGTGCAAGATTTCTTACTTTGAAAATGTAATGTCGTATTCCTCTTGCAATAAACATTTCGTGCACTTGTTTCATTATCATCAAACAGTCATATCGATCTCTTCTCACCGTGTATTCCTACCACTAATACAGATCAAAATTTAGGAGAAGAAACTTAATTAATATACAGCTAACCTAATTCTGCCAGAAAAAACCCTTTGAAGCTTCTACACGACAGAACTTCAATATTAAAAATTCGTGATAATGTTAAAGGGATTCATAAGGATTTTCTTTAAGATTGATTGTGTTTGAATATTAAGTAGAACGACAGCGGCATTACAAGAAACCGTGATTAATACAGCAAAAGGCTTGTAAAATACATGGCTAATAACATTACGGCGCCGTTAATTTAGCGAAAATTTTAGTGTAAAATGAGATATATTTTTGGTGTTTAATTGCTTATTTTTCTTAGATATCGGACAGTTTTATTATGACTTAGAGAAAAAGCGGTCTGGTATTCTCATGTTATAAACGTTATCGGTTTCGAATAAAACATTTTTTTTTTCAAAAACATATTTAAATGCTTGCCTTCCCTACTTGATATCCGAGGATTAGCGTTCGAGTCCCACCGGAGAGCGACCAATGCCGTGTTGATTGATATACAATTGCGTTAATGGTCAAAGCTGGTCTCAAATAAGTTTAGTATAATCACCTTTTCGTTCCCAAGAGTACTTAATAATGATTTAACAAATCGGACACATAGTGATTCTAGGAACGTTAGTAAGATAGACGGACATCGGTTATTTCGTCATAACGATATGAAATAATATTAGAATTCACTTGCTGAACTTGCGAATGATTGCACTTCAATAGGAAACGTTTTCTACTATTCACAAGTATTCTCAGTATTTGTTTATGGAAAAAACCGTTAATTGGAAAATAACGCATGAAATACATCGATTTTAACGATTTTTTACTATAATATCTGGTAAATTGTGTTTGTCATGTGTCATAATTGAATAAAATCTTATTAAAATAATAAACATTAAATAAACTGAACTGATTTTGTGTTACCATTTAAAGATACTGATGAACATTTTACATAAACACATTATAATTAATAAAGGATATTTTGATATAACTCAAATTAATAAGTTATTTATATATTAAAGAAAAATTGTTCGGATTTAACTGATTTTTATTTACAAGTACATAACCATATTTACATAAATGACATTCACATATTTGGTGAAGTAAAAACACTCTATTAAAAAGACGTACAATTCAGAATTGAGATAAATGCTAAAAGAATATTCAGTGTCTCACTGTGCAGTTTTTTTTTCGGACGGCCTATCATTTGAGTAATAAATGGACAATTTATGTTGACATCGGCCGAATACAATACTCTTATTTACAATCACGTAAGTTATAAAAATTGTATTAAAACAGTTGTACTGTAGTTCTATTCTTGTTCTGTGTTTTATACTAACACTGATTACGTTTGTGTCTATTATGCCTCATTATTTGAGAGTGATTGGTGCATGCAGACTAGAATCTCTGTTATGCATTTAGCCGTCAGGGAATGTTTGTGGTTCACTGCTCGGCCTACACGCGATGGACCAGAGACACACTAGCTCCATTTCCCCCACTGCTGAGGTATGCGATAAACGTTTGTGCTCTTTGTGAGATTACACAGACTTGATTCAAAATGTATATATACAAATAATGTCAGATGCATATTTTATTTATTCAGAAAATCATTTTATAGTAAACACATGTGCAATGATTCCTGCCCATCGCACAGCGTCTATGTAGTCAGGAACATGTCGCGTATGTATTTCCTTTTAAGTCGATTTCATAATAACAGCATGACAATGAAAGCTAATCTAAATGTTATAAAAAGAGGAAACATCCATATCGGACAATATTAAACATGTCAGATGATGCGTTTTTATGCAAATTCGTGTTTGTTTGGATAAATAAATCATATTTTGTTGCTCAAATCTGACTACGTTGACCCGACAGATGGATCACTTAATAAAACAAAAAGGCACGTTCACAATCGCACAAACGGCTACAGTGTACATTGCTATATAGCGTACTCTTTACACCTTTTCATGACGTGTAACATGTTTTGGAACATCCCTCGTAACACTTTGTACACATTAATTGTTGTTTTTCTCAAAAAGCTTGTGGTGGAACCCTACTTCTACGCGTTCATGTAATATAAAACAGAACTAAAGATGTGCAACGGATGTTGCAGATATGCGGATGATTTATTGTTGAGGTAGCTGAGTCGTGTAAGCATTGATTTTATTATATCGGTTACACGTTTTGTGTTGAATATTGCAGATTTTATGGCAAGCTATTGAATTGTTTATCTTTTATTATCCTCTTCAATCGCGCGGATGTCAGCTTTTTACGACAGTTTACACATAATATGTAGTTTCATATTGTATAACATAAGGAACACATTCTCTTTAAGCTGTAATAAGTACAGGACGTTAATGTAATTTACCCCATGATGTACCTTTTAGAAACAATTTTTCTGTTTGTGTTATTCCCAAATAAGACAGCAAGTTAATGCGATTAATATTCTCTTCGCAGCAAGACTTGTACACTTAGGAGACATACCAATAGCCTACTTTTAGAAGTAAACGTGTGTCTCAATAACTGTCTGACAGTACAACCTAACTGTTGAAAATAGTATATCTGTTTAGTTGGTTTAAAATTAGTGGTCTCTGACAAGAACAATTATAAACTGGGTTTATGATTTGTAATAAGTGTGTCCTAGTTTAAATGTATTTAAAATTGAATATCAGTTATGATGTACATAAAGCAAAAGTTTTAAGCACGTAATCACGCGCATACTGTGGAGCACGTTGTCCGGGTATGTAATGGCCACGTCATTCAAATACAGGTGGAGCTTGGGGTGTTTGAGAAGCCAGACCCTTTTGAAGAGACAAGAAGTAGTTAGGCAGTGAGTAAGTTAGCAGTCGAGTAAGAGTCGGTGTACGAGACAAGACAAGTGCGCCCTGGGCGCAGAGGGCCAAAGAGACCACACACAGCGCGTGGAGTGTTAAGCCGTCGGCGTTGACCTAGTTATATAAGTAGAAATAAAAATGTAACCCCTGTGCAATCTTTTTGTTTTACCTAGACAAAAGTTATGACGCTACAATAAAAACGTTTTATGATTCATAAAACTATAACGGTCATGTATGTCGAATTGAAAGCCACTTTTTCTTAGTCAAACATGTTAAAAACTTTACTTTATTACAATAACGTTAATCCAGTTATTGATATCAGACTAAGCTGTATTAAGGCT
>Ga0224511_10000162_pt1 | contig 25038 bp, 20 predicted proteins | sample SF_May12_sed_USG_2_FD_169988 | JGI IMG/M metagenome (GOLD analysis project Ga0224511, IMG submission 169988) | Sediment microbial communities from San Francisco Bay, California, United States - SF_May12_sed_USGS_8_1 | ecosystem: Environmental > Aquatic > Marine > Sediment | place: USA...
ATAATTAGTTTGTACCAACTCTTTCGCATTTTTAATTGATTCGATGTTTAAAATATTTCTCTTTCGTACCTTTATCATTCGTACAATTTTTCTTTCGCTATCAATCGCTTTAATAAAAAGTTTCTCCGCTGTTCTTTTATAACTCTAGACATCATGTTATAATATGATAGTGTAGTAAGTTCTTAAGTAATTTACACATTTTGTTTTTTTACAGTATTCGAGCCATTTGTCTTGCTCATCAAATGTTCACCGATGGCAATGCATACCCTAGTCTCAGAACTGATACCCAAATTACGTTTTCATTACATTTCACTCCATTGGGTATCAGATTATCTTCCTTAGTCGCTCAACCAGGAGCGTTTCTAGTTTTAGAAACGATCATTCTCGGATATTATTCAACCCATTGTTAAAAGTAAGCACTTGTTAGATTGTTTAAAACAAATGTAGTTCAAAGACCAAGATGTTTTATCAAACTAAGTTAATTCAGACTATAAACTCAAATGAAGTTTCCACATGCTGTTATTTCTTTTTCACAGTCCGCCATTTAAATCCTGGTTGACCTTTTACATAGGCTGAGGTCATAACTCTAACGTACAGTGAGTACCGAGGTGTTCCGAAAACAAGTTAGAGTTATGAAAGTCAGAACTATGCATACCCTCATCTCACCATGGTGTAAGTCTAAATAATGAAATCCTACACTGGCATGACATTTCTGTCATACTTATATAAGAATTCCACACACCCCTGTGTTTTCGCATTTGGTGCCTAAATCTCGGACACTACTATACACCCAAATAAACTTACACAGACAATTTAAAATAAGTTAAAACGATGTCAAGTAAATAAAGGCATCTATTGTCTTTAAACATACTTATTTTCTGAAGCACGCGCCTCCCATTGATGTGTACAGTAGTCTATTACCTTATATTCGAGTAAAGTATTAATGTCATGGTCACCATTTGCAATTTGTTGTTATTTTGAATTAAACATGATTTTTATTGACATGAATTAACATGCTTTCTATGTGACCGGGATGTCTGACACAACTAACTCACAGCTTACAGAAATACGCTTTCATTTGAGCAATCACTTTGAAATGTTCACCGTATGCCGAATAGGTATTGACTTATTAGTTAAATATGTTATCATGAAGATTTAACTTAAACCTAGGCTGAATTAAAGGTGCCGGGATTTAAGCGCTGTCCAAAGTTAGGCACCTCATCAGTTACTGACAGTACTCTTAATTACAGCTATCTAATGTTTTCATTCATTTGTAAGACATTAAAGCTTCTTCAGTAGCTGTAAATATCAATTGTAGTGGGCATTACTTTCATCCTAGTTTCCTTGAATACGTAATGTCATTTTACCAGTCGAATATAAGGCGGCTTATGCATATGGCTTTCGTAATGTTGCTGAAGAATTAACGGACGATGTGTACATTAGAACATACTAGTATTGTGTCGTTCATATTCACCAAACTGTCAATCACGTATAATCCATTGCATTCTCAGGTGCATGTCGCCTATGTCAGAGACTGAAGTTGAAGCCTTACAGCTAGACCAACGAACTGCGCGAGTGAGAGGCTACAATATGTGTGTCTGGTGTGGAATCGGAAACAGAGCATCTGCTCCCCCGGTATGAATTATACAAGCGAAAAGAAAAATGTTTCTTAATTGACATTAAATCACTACCCCTTATTACAGCTATCTGTACATTCATTCACAAGACATTTAAGCTTCTACAGAATCTGTAAATATGCCATTTTGTATATGTATTTCAACTGGTTTCCCCTCTTTATTTGTAGTAATTTTTCTCTGTCAATAGATAAGAATAATCCGAAATGTGGGCTTCATATAATTATTGATCTTACAACATTATTTCTTTCTCACTAATGAACTGGCATTTTCACGTCATGTTTTTCGTTTGACATGACCACAAATGACTTTTGTATATGCACTTTGATTTTAAGTGTGAAGGTGAATGGTAAATGAAAAAAACTTAAAACACTAGGCACATTACCTTTTATTGTTCCGAGTTTAATGAATTTAGAAGAAAGACAGCCCTATAATGTGATCTGCCATGCTGTTCTACTGTGAAATCATGTAATTTCGTGGGCACTAAAATTCGAAGTTTATCTACGATTGGCATATTCATGGACGCTTGAATTCGTGGATTTCAAATTACATGTATATTAAATATAGCTCATGTGAATGAATATTTTGTTGCGTTGTTAAATTAGTGAATTGTTCTACGCACGAAATACACGAAATTCAAATTTCCGTCGAAAATTAATGATTTCATAGTAGTTGTTAAAATGAAAGTCGATGCCGCGTCTGTCAAAGGTCTGCACGCAATCTTATATCCAGCTGCTGCACACTAAAATACTATAAATAAATTCGAAAACTTAATTTTAGATTTTAGATACCACAGTCTCATATTTAGACCTTCAAATGAACGAAAATATTATGAACCTGTAGTTTAATTCGGGTTTAAAATTAAGAAATGTGACTTGGGTATCCCGACCCGACCCAGAAAAACAGCCACCCTACACGTGATTGAGATTTGAAAATTTCGCTTCAAGGTTTAAACAGAAATAATGTTTTTTCAAAGTACATGTAATAAAATAAAACTCATAAAATTATTACCAATAAATCCCTATCCTACCTACATATTATTTTAAGTGGTTACCATCAAACATCGCCAACGTTTGTTAGGTTAGACGCGCTACTATTCGTTAAGCGGATATGCTGATCTTTTTTCAATTACTGTGTAAATATTGTTTTATTTTGTTTTACGCTAAACAGTAATAACAACCAACAAATACCAAAGTGTTCCTTAAAACGCGTCTTTAATGCTTTATGCTTATACTCAGATTTTAAATGTCCGACGTGGATTATTCTACTTAAATAATGTTCTTCATTAACGCGCATTATGGGCATTACTTTTTTGTAAACGGTCCTCTTACCTTTATGTTTATTATATGATTATTCAGTTGTCTGAAACTTTTTATGTTTTTACATCCAATGGACAGTTCCACAATTGCCAATCATGATCATTTTTACACTACATGAACAAATTTAAACCAATAGACTGGAGTTGTATGTTTGGCAGATTGACAATCTGACCCAGTAAATACAACAGAAAGCGTACTTCCTCTCTGTGATAAACCAAATCACACAAAATAAAATTACACAATTTTCCCATTTTTTACCATAACATTCACAGAAAACCCTGGTGTTCTATCAGTGTTCATTATTTGATTAATTATACTGCTTCTGTACAAGAAAAGTTGATCACAATTGACCTATCGACAGCCTGCTCAAAATGGCGTCTTGACGGACCAGGTTTGTCAGGCCATTATTTTATATTTGTCAATCCAGTCTATACAAATATTCACGACCACCATCCAGTCCGATAGTTGGTCAGCGATGTTTTAATGGTGCAGACTGGCTTTCATATTCAAGATTTCACAGACTGGCTTTCATATTCAAGATTTCACAGTCAAGCGATACGTAAGTTCGCGGGGCATCGAATGAGGCGGTCTGCCGACAGGTCCATTCTAAATGTACTAACAATTAATTGGGCATTAATCAAACTTAATGCCTGATTCCGCATCCTCCTCTAAACACGTTCCGGTAAAATAAAGCCTACCTCTCATCCTCATTTTTGGGGCGTTACAGGAAACAGATATATACTGTTTTGGCCTTATTCATCTAAATAGTCAACTGTAATTGTGTAAATATTTAGTTGATAATTGGTGATAGTAGAACAAATTAAAACGTTATTTGTGTTTAACATCTCCTCCAGGCACAGGCGAGACTGTTGGGGACATTCTGCGTCACAGTTCCGCGCGTGAGAATGACGTCAAAATTGACGTCAATGACGACGTCGACAGTGGCAAGGTGAGAAGCAGTTTTAATCATTAGGAAAATGCATTGCGTTTGTTGCCGTGTACAGTATAATTATACAAGTAGTTGTTGTATATAGTTCTGTAAAACATGGTATGTTGACTTAATATTTATTTCCTTATTTAGTTAATGGTTAAAACTAATTTTGTCCAATGTGTATACTACACAGTCTTACATCTAAATTAAGTACATCGTAATTAATCACTTTATTGGAATAATATTTTGTTTCAAAGTTTTTGTTTACATTTTATCCATGTAGAGTTAACACAACACTATTATTGAAATATAGAGTTATACCAAACTGTGAAGGGAAGTGATTAAATAAGATTAAACTAATTAAGAATGAAAAAGCATTTAAATTGTTTAGTCTTGTTTAAAAATGAAATAATAAATATTGATAGTAATAGGTCTCCTGGGGATTCATCTTAAACATTCTTTGATTTATTCATCTACTGTAAGACTGCCAATGTCTGTTTTATTCGTAAGTTCTCAATCTTAAACATAATTTTTATTTTCACTTGATGCCTAAAACGTATTAGAAAAACGGTAGCTCGCTGAAAAAAGTGTAAACCTGGGTCCGCTCCCAAGAGGCACGATCATAAGGGAAGTAAATCTGCTTTGTTTGGTTGATATCCTAGTTTCTTTTAAGAGTGACGCCCCTTACCAGTTACAGTTATACTGTAGCTGATGGAAGGGGAGTTATTCTTGAAAGAGTTTTCCAGTGTAGGCGTTCAAGAGTTTCTTCCCATTATAGTAATAAAGATGTTGATATTGATGCAGAAGAAACAAACAAGGACTATTAAAATGATGATAAAAATGGTTAAACTTTTTTAATTGATGATAACACCACCACCACCACCACCACCACCACCACCAACAACAACAACAACAACAACGGCAATAAAAATAATAATAATAATAATAATAATAATAATAATAATAATAATAATAATAATGATAATAATAATAATAAAAATAATAATATATTAATAATGATATTAATATTAATATTCAATGTTACAAGGGGAGTTCACCAACGCCCTTGGATGAACGCAAGGACAAAACTAACGGAGACCTGCTACATGACGTCAAAATTGACGGTAACGTCAAACACGATGAAAATGACGTCAACGGCAAGAAGTCATTCAAACGGCGTGGGACTGTTGTGGATAAATATAATGAAAAACAACCGGACTCTTTGGATGCTAAGTAAGTGGATTTTAATGTTTTATTAAGTTAAAAAACGCGACTTTGTTTTGTTTTTGCTTCTGTTCGCTCTCTGGTGTAAGCGCGATTTTTACCAAAAAATATGCGTTTTTGTTTTAAAACACGCAGCTTTATTTTTCACGTGGAAGTGTACACACGAAATGACGTCGTTTTCGATGTCGACACCAGCCTTCTTAGTCGTTTCGTCTTTAAGATTGTTTTTTGGCGATACTGTGCCTTTTTGTATGAGATTATTGAATCTGGTTTAAATATTAAGCCATTTTTTCTGTTTTGTTTTCAATGACAGACGTGAAATATTTTTTCAAGCTTTCTTCAAAATTCAACAGATATTCTTTTTTCTTCCACTGAATGGAGAAATACAAAAAAAATAACAGTAATGACGAGAATCAAAAGCGAAATGACACAGTGAACACATTTTGCAGTACAAAATATATATCACAAAAGAGCGCAATTATATGTTCAAAGAAAACAAAACTCAGCATATAATTGAAAAGCAAAAACCTAATTTCACAAAGAATGTTGGGATCATCGCAAAGTTGCATATAGTACACCCATTGTTACATCCATACAAATCAGTCGATTATTTAACACGGCCTATATGCACATGCTTTAAAGGTAATGGATTGGAATAGATGTTTAAGAAAACTGATTTTGTGCTGACGTTTGCTAGTTGAAACTTAAGTTAGTTAATTGTAGACCATGTTTGAATCAGCTGACCTTTTATCAATACTAAAGAAAAGATGAACGCTTCTCTGTAGAGCTAAATATATACAAATAAGATCATTTAACTTAAACAATAAATAATTGTCGACTTTTTGTTATATAATAGTAAGTACACGTCTTCTCTTATTTAAAAAGATGACATATTTTTTCATAAACATAGTCCAGGTTTGTTCTTCGTATGCGTTATTCGTGCGTTTAAGCTTTGTGACAAAAGCCATACAACTTGGCGTTAATGTTATAATTGTCATACAAATTGGCGTTATTGTTATAAATGTCCTACAACTTGACGTTAATGTTATAAATGTTCTACAACTTGGCGTTAATGTTACAAATGTCATACAACTTAGCATTATTGTTATAAATGTCATACAACTTAGCATTAATGTTATAAATGTCATACAACTTGGCGGTAATGTTATAAAAGCCATACAACTTGGCGTTAATGTTATTTATAAATGTCATACAACTTGGCGTTAATGTTATTTATAAAAGCCATATAACTTGGCGTTAATGTTATTTATAAATGTCATACAATACTCGTTCGGTACATATTCCGTATTACTTTCTGTATGAATATGTTTGATTGTATGTTATTCTTGTGCATATGAAGTAAAATTCCAATAACATAAAATGTACATAGTTGTACACAATTGGCATAACAACAGCCGGAAAAATGGCACCTTGACTCACCTGGTTTGTTGGAGCATTCTATTGTATTCATTTGTCAATCAAGACTATGCCAATGTTTGCTACCATACTCAATTCCGACCATTGGCCAGTGGTATATAATGGAAGGTATGAACTTCATATTACGATGATAATCCAGTCAGATGATATCTCAATGCATGGTACCACAAAATCTCCGCCCACGTTTGCTGAAATCCATTGTCCGTGTGATAAGGTTTATCACAAACAGGAAGTACGTTTTCCATTGTAGTACGGTTTCCATTTTATATACTAAGTAAGCTTGTCAACTGACAATTTATCCCTAACCCATTGGATTAAAATTGACCATGTACTGCTATAAATAATCATAATTGACAGTTGCGGAACTATCCATTGACCTATCGACAGCCCTCTTTCTCAGGTTTACACAACTTACGCATCGCTTGACTAAATTTTTTTATAATATAAAAGCCATATTGCTCCATTACACTATTACTGACTAGGAAATGGTGGTAGCTATTTGCATAGGCAGGATTGACAGGTGAATACAAAAGATAACCCGACAAAGAAGGTCGGCCAAGACGCCATTTTGGGGGCTCTCGATATGTCAGTTTTTTTCTCCTATGATATAGGTTTACGGAGGACATATTGCAAGGAATTGTGCATTTATGATTTATCTTTCAATTCACTGACTTTTCATATTGATTATATTGCTTTTCTTCACAGCTATTTGAGGAGTACCCTTAAGTTCTCCGAGGAACGAATCCAGGGCCGATGTATGCTCTATATGAAAATGGGCCCCATGTCGTAGGTCTCCAGGACAATCCACGCATGCTCGGCTTCATGCTTGCTGCACACATATCGTCCATTCTAAACTGTCCTTGTTTCAAATATATCATGCATTCTATATTTTCACATATAAATTATAGTCAATTCTATACTGTCCTTGTTTCATATATATCATCCATTCTATATTTTTACATATATCGTCTATTCTATACTGTGCTTGTTTCACATATATCGTCCATTCTATACTGTGTTTGTTTCACATATATCGTATATTCTATACTTTGCTTGTTTTACATACAGTCAAACGTATTAAGCAGTCAACCTGTCTTAAGCAGCCATACAGAATGTTCCCAAACTTTTTTAAAGCAAACTTTGATTTTTAACTGATTTTTATCTCCGCTAAGCAGCAACCTGCCCTAAGCAGCCACTTTTTTGTGTTTCCCTTGGGGGCTGCTTAACACAGGTTTGACTGTATATCGTATATTCTATACTTTGCTTGTATTACATTTATCGTCTATTCTATACTCTGCTTGTTTCGTATACATGTATATCTCATACTAAATTCACACATACCTCATGCTTACAACTATCGCCAGGGGTGCCCTAAATTGCTGCAAGGCAAGAAAATGTGGGCGATGCTTGCTCTATATGAAAATGGGACCAAAATCGTAGGTGTACAGACTCACGCACGCGTGTTCGGTTTAATGCATGTTTCACATATATTCTGCATGTTTCACATATATTCTGCATGTTTCACATATATTCTGCATGTTTCACATATATTCTGCATGTTTCACATATAGTCTGCATGTTTTACATATATTCTGCATGCTTCACATATATTCTGCATGTTTTACTAACATTGTACTTATATAATATCTTTTACTTGTGCCAATGTCTGAGATTATGGGTCCTATTTAAAAAACATTGATAACCAGATAATCCTTAACACATAAATACAAAAAATGTTCTATTTATTAAATGTAAACAATCAAAACAAATAGTTCAATAATGTAATAAAAGCAAGTTAAATATATCAGCCACAATACAGTTAAAATATGTATGTACATTTAATTGGACAAACGTAGTTCATTTCTGAATCGTGCTTTATTTTATATTTCACTGTTGTCTTAGTGTAGATATATGTGCTATATTTCACTGTTTCTCCAGTGACGAGGACACGAAGTGGCTAGCGTGGATAGAAGCCAAGTTCAAGGAAATCGCTGGCGACGATGGCGAGATTGATAAGGAGGAGTTTAAACGCGCACTCGGAGTTAGGAAGGTAAGTCTACTCTGTGTTTCTTTTCGTTTTATTCTATTTTTATGGTATATTCTGTTATTTTTGCACTGAGACGGGCTTTAAGCTGAATGACCCAGATAGTTGCAGCACACATACATCCATTTATTATAGTTGAATGTGACTCATAATTAGTTTTTTGTTTCTTTATGATTTCGTGGAGGGATTTTTTCGAGCAATTCACCTAAAGCAGCAGCAACAAAAAGCGAAAAAACATTGTACCAAAGATCATTTCATAGTGGTTTGTAACCAATATCTTTATAGTATAATGTGACCTGTTGCAGTCGTTTTTCGCCGAACGGTTCTTTGAGCTGTTTGATCAGGACCGAAGCGGTTCGATTGAGCTGGAGGAACTTATGGAGGGTCTCCGAATGTTGACCAAGGGCTCGCCTGTACAAAAGCTTCATTTCCTCTTTGACGTCTACGACGCCGACGGTGAGATGCAACCTTTTCAATGACATTTCTTCATGAGTTGTATAGTGCACACATGAACATTTAAACAGTACTTTTATTACTTTTGAGTAAATTTTTTAACTATATGGCTAACAAGATGAATTTATTTTTGACTTTTTCAGGAAGCGGAAGTATCGACAGAGAGGAGCTAGCCGCCGTGCTGAAAGGTAGCTAACCCGCCCAATTTTCAAAGCCTACGTTATCTTCATATTGCTTGAGTGAAAACTTACCATATTTCGTCTAAACATTCTATCTCTTTAATTATATGATCACAATCCACTCTACTTATTATTAGCAGCGCCCATGTAATGTTTGTATTGTCATGAGGACAACATTAATTGTTTTTTTTATAAAAGACTCCGAACTGAGAAAAGTGTTGCCAAATCAATTTTTAATGCAAAAACAGATTTTCATTTCTTTATTGAAATAACATAGAGAAAAGTTTCTATTGAATTGTGTTTTCAGTTTATCCATAAGGGATAAAATAAAGCACTGTTATTTAAATGTTTATGCGTCTAAAATGTAAAAGTGTTTTATACATCCCCACGATATGAAAAACATTTAAGCACCTAAATCGTGGTGCAAACTAGAAATAATAACACAGTGGACAAATATTAAACTAGACTTAAAAAGTCATATTCTTCGATGATGTTATGTTTAAGGTTCTTCTGTATGGTTGCATATATGTGATTTTATAACAGTTCGTAGCACTTAAAGTATTCTATGTACCCCATGTACATCACTCATGTTGTAGGTGTAAGTCTCAATCACAACACTTAAGGTTATGCCACCATTGATAACATGTTGTGTTTCATTCACTGTTCGTAGCCCTTAAATCATAATTTCAGCGTGTATGGAGGAGAGTTCCCTGTCTCTGACAAAAGAGAACCTCAGCGACTTGACAGACTGTCTGTTTGACGCCGCTGACGAGGACGATTCCGGGGCGATAACGTTCGATGAACTGAAAAATGAACTGGAAAAACATCCTGGCGTCATAGAAAACCTTACCATTAGGTAATATATGACGTCAAATACTTTGTTTTACAAATATTATGTTACAACTGACGGCGAGTACGAGGACGATACCTTTTGATTAGCTGAAATATACAGGTCCTCAGGGATCATGGAGTGTACATGTATGTTTTTACATTTGAAAATGGAGTTCCGCTCATGCGCTAGGGGATGTCAGTGGTGTGGCATCATTCATTACTACTGATGATCAGCTTCAATAAGACATAGGCTGCTGTTTTCTTGTGCAGGCTATGCTTCCTGATGGCTTTCCCATTCATCAGTTTAATACACTCTAGAGACTCCATGACGTCATAGATATAATTATTGTTAAGTAACATATGACGTCAGAGAGAATTTCACTATCCGGTTATAGAATGACGTTATGTATGCAGGTAACACTTTGCATGTCATTTCAGTGCTCGACAATGGCTGAAAGTGCCAAGTGAGAAAGCCGTAGACAAAGGTCGATTGCGATACACCACTCTTGCCTACCTGCCATACAATATACGTTAATGTGTACCATTTTGAATATCGTGGCATACATCTTACAATGGACATTTCATTTCAGCGCGGCGCAATGGCTCAAAGTGCCAAGTGGGAAATCCGGCGACAAAGGTCCCTTGAGGTACTTCACGATTGACTACCTGAGAAACAATCTACGCAAAGTGGTCTATTTCTGGGTCTTCTGGCTACTCAACTTGGCCCTGTTCGCCATAGGCGTGTGGAACTACAGGGACACGAACTGGTGGTTGATGGTAAGTAGGTGACCTTTTTACAACAATACACGTATCAATAGAAGCCTTGAAATGACGACCGGTGCTCCGACAAATGCGGGAAAGTACGTTATGTCAAACAGTGCATGTGCGCGTTGCTAGCGATACACAGAAGCGTCAGCCTTCTGATTGACTCTAATAACGTTGTGCGTTGAGACGTTATGAAATGTTCCACCTTTGATTTGACCGAACGTCATTTAAGGTGGTCCGGCATACGGGTTATCAATTATGAGTTAGCGTGGTATACTGCGGTAAAAACCAACAGCTTTGATTTTCGATGGGTAGGAATCATATCACGAGGGCGTTGGTCAAGTGTGTATAGCCTACGTACAGAGACCTTCATTAAGCACCGTGCACATATTTGCTTATTAAAAAGGGAACTAATCACTCGACGTTGATGTAAAACAAATCAAACCTTGAAACTTCTTATTTATCCGCAGTTAATACACGTATATGTGTCACTGATGTATAGTCATTTCATCCCTTAAGATTGCTCATATTACTTGACATTGCTAAATAAAAACGAATATAAACATGAACTATTATTGTTGTTTGTTTTTCAGTTTGCTCGCGGCGCCGGCCTCGCCTTAAACTTCGACTGTGTGTGGATCCTAGTTTTGATGTTGAGAAAGTGCATCACGTTCGTCCGCATGACTAAACTTGCCACCGTCCTTCCCCTAGATCAGCACATTCTCTTCCACAAAATGACGGCGTTCGCGATTGTCGTGTTTGTGCTAATGCATACCATTGCGCATATTGGAAACGCAGGTATGGATTGAATACCGTGTATGTTTGCTTGTTTGCTCGGCTTGTAGAATGACAGTAACGGGTGTCTTTGTTATAATGCATAATTAAGTTTATCGCATATGAGTGTATGTAGCGAACTATTTAATACTATATCGCATCATTAATTATGTATTTTGTAAGATCGGCTTAAAGGCGCGGGTTTTAAATGACCCACCAGCGAAGTATTGATCTGTGGGAAAAAAAGAACTACATACATATACCAACCATACAATGTGGCATCCTTCATTACTACAAATGAACAGCTTCAATAAAAACGAGGCTGCTGTTTTCTCGTGCAGGCTATGCTTTCTGAGGGCTTTCCCTTTCATCAGTTAAATACAATGTAAATGTTTATTTGCTTCAATGTATTTAGAACAAAATGCTTTACAATCCATCGGAGTGCATGGGATTTGTTATTCACACACACTGTAGTATTGCTCGGTCAGAGAATAATGAGCTATATATCAACACAAAGTTGCATTTGTTTCAGTGTATTTGGAACAGAACGCCCCCGAGATCGGCCTAAAGGCGTGGGAGTTCCTATTAACCCACAAGTTTAACCTCGGTCTAGCCCCAGGAGCCGCCTACATCACCGGCTGGATGCTGGTCATTATACTGACCGTGATTGTCATCTGTTCCTTGCCCTTTGTCCGTAGAGGCGGGCATTTCCAGGTACCGTAATTACGGACAATCTATGTTTTCAGACAACTTGTTTTTGTTCTGAAAAAGTAACTCTAATATTTCGCAAGGCCATATCCCGGTTGTACATGTACATTGCCATCTGTCCCGTGTTTTTGTCCGTAGAGGCGGGCATTTCTCGGTAACGGACACTCTGTGCTTTTGGGCACTTTTTTCCACTTAAACATCCATGCCTATTCATTTAACCATATTTTCGTTTTCACTCCAGGTACTATAATGTTGCTAAAATATTTTATGTTAAAAACGATTTAAAAGGTCTAACAATAGCAACATTTATCCTTCAAAACTATTGTCCGTTTTATTTTGTGTATTTTACTGTTACTAAAAGTATCAAATGTTAAAACCAGATCTTAAAGGTCTAAAAATAGTAACACAAATCCCTAAAAATATGTTCCTTTTCACTGCAGGTATTCTACTGTTACAAAAAACATCACATGTTAAAACTAGATCTTAAAGGTCTAAAAATAGCAACACAAATCCTTTAAAAATATGTTCCTTTTCACTGCAGGTATTCTACTGTTACTAAAAATATCACATGTTAAAACTAGATCTTAAAGGTCTAAAAATAGCGACACAAATCCTTTAAAACTATGTTCCTTTTCACTGCAGGTATTTTACTGGACCCATATGCTGTACGTACCCTTCTGGTTTCTGCTGATTCTCCACTGCGAGCGCTTCTGGTACTTCTTCGTCGCTCCTGGTATTATATTCATCTTGGAGAAGCTGTCCAGATCAAAGTTTATAAAGTTCGCCAGATATGGAGACACGTACATCGAGGAGATTAATCTGCTTCCGTCTGGGGTACGCTTGTGTGTGTTTGTTCATTTGTTTGTTTGTATGTTTGATTTAGTTCTACGTGTTTTGTCCTGATCGATTTTTTGTACGGACCCGTTTGCCATGGTGCCCTTTAACTTGACCTGTCTACATTGTTTGCATCATATTTCCTTTGAACATCTCTTCAATTTATATTAACACCTTGAAGCAACTTCAATGACAATGGCGGCAAATATGAATAGGTTAACACAGATCTATCAATGGACGTATCGCCAGCCTGTTTGTCGGATTAACTGAATTGACATTTGATTGAAAAAAAAGACGGGAAATGACTTAACGTCATTACGCATAACATGATTTTTGATATATCAGAATACTGAATCTTTTTTGTGTTACGTTTGCTACGCGCATATGCTAAAGTTGACATGCTTTCCAACCTTTGTCGGAACATAGGACGTTATTTCTATATCTATGTCGATACGGCAACTGATATTGCATGCTTTTCTCTACATTTAAGGTGACGCACCTGGTCATTACACGGCCGTTAAACTTCCGCTTCAAGCCCGGAGACTACATCTTTATACAGATTCCGTGTATAGCTACGTACGAGTGGCATCCATTCACCATCAGCTCCGCGCCCGAGATGGAAGGTAAACATCTCACCTGCCTTTTCAATTGACGTATCAACAACACGTTTGTTGGACCAGCTAAACTGATGCTCGGACAAACGGCGGGGATTTACGTAAAATGAATATTGTACCAACAAAATATACAAGTGTTTAATGAGTACGAACTTTTTAACAAGCACACACATTTAATATCGTATAATTGATACTGATTTTAAGTCCTTTTACTTACATGATTCTGATGTGAAATGTTGAAAGTCCAATGTGTGTATGTGTGCATGTTTCAGGTCAGATCTGGCTGCACGTGAGGTCGGCTGGACACTGGACAAACAAACTGTACAAGTACTTTGACGAATATGAACAGAAGGAAGAACTGTCAGAAGAGGAACTGTGTAACAGAAATAAACGTAAGTTTTAATAGGTGAAAGTACAATATCTAACTTCACTCGAACAGCACGTTTGTACCTCAGTTTATGATTTACGAAACTAGTAAATTGGCGCGTAAACTATTCTGATATCATAGTAAGTAGCTATTTGACTGTGTTTCAGGTAGCACAAAACGGTTCAAGACCATCGAGCGGGTAAGTTAAACCAGTTTAATCTAGATTAGGCTTTACGATTGGGGCTTAATGGGGCTTTTAAACCAACTTAAACTAGTTACGTCTTTTTCGAACGGGTATGATAAACCGGTTTTAACTAGTTTAGGGTTGTTTCAATACGAGTTGTAGTGAACGGGTAAATTAAACCAGTTTAAACGCTGTTAGGGCTTTTGAATTATATTTATTTAATAAGAATAACACTAGCCAAATCATGTTGACATCTTTAAATAACTCTACTGAAATGAAGATATGACTTAATTAAATAATACATTACATGTAATTCTATGCTATTAACTAACACAACTTTGTCGTGGTAGGGATCATTGTGTCGTGGTAGGGATCATTGTGATCATTGTGATCCATTTTGTCATGGTGCCCATAAACTTGACTTGTCCACATTGTTTACAACAATTTTTCTTTGAACATCTCCTCCATTTATATTATCATTGTGATCGATTTTGACGTCACAGAATGACGTCAAAAAGTAAACAAAAATTCAGCATTTATGGTTTGAGAGAGTTGTTTGCAGCAAAACTGTCTGCCTATGATTATGATACAACTTAATGTAGTAAAAACAACTGCCCAACTTGACAATATTTAACAATAGGGAAAAGGCAGCTTTGGTTTTATTGAAACTGTTAAGCAATGGAAATGAAAAGTACCACTTCATTGACACCCCCTATTCTATTGTAAATAGAATAAAAGTCATGATTCCAAAGGAACAAAACTACACAATCATGTAGTGCGGGGTAACATTTTACAGCAGTAACACAAACACTAATCACCTGCTTATGAAACAAAAGCGGTTTATTAAAATGACACAGTTCCTCTTCATTGTATGTTACATTTGTTTCCCCTTGGATAAAGGAAAAGGTAATTATGTAAATACTGTTTTAGATGTGTTTTAGATGTGTTTGCTTTTGTAAGTTTCTGCAACTAGACTGGACTCAACTATTCGCAGCTCTGTAGTAGTTCAACGAACATACAGTAAACTCCGCTTATTAGGAACTCACCATAAAGCGTGTTTATTATAACCGGATTTTCTTAAAAAAGAATAGTAAACTAGTTCCTTGCTCACAATTGGGGAATTAAAATCAGTTTCTTAAAAACAAAAGTTTCTTATATACGCGTGTTCATTATAAGTGGACGTTCCTGTAATACCATTCACAATATGAAATTTGAGGACTATCCCCACTTTTTATACCATTGTTTTTCAAAATCAAATATGTTTTATTGATATTGATGTACGGTAAATGAATAAAAACATCTTAATTATATTATATAGTTATCTTACATTACGCATTGATTTTTAAACGCTTTAGACTTCGAAAAACATGTGGAGTCAAATAACGGCCTAAAACATGTTGTTAAAATGCAAACATTCATAACTATTATGTAAGAGTCCCTTATGGTGCCAGCACCATAAATGCACATAGGCGCATATGTGAGTTATAAAATAGTTGCTCTTTGTCACGCATTTTCTTTTGCTTTCTTGTTTTCTTTTCATTATAAAAATGACATAGTTTTGTTTTATTTTATTAAAGCTTTATTAGATACAGGTGTTTGCACATATATTTGTTTTAAATTTAGTGTGCTAGTATATTCTTTCCGAATGCGAACAAAACTAAGTTGTGTGTCTACTATGGAATGTCTATACATGTATGTCGTATACATTGAAATTTATAATGTACACAAATTGATCAATGAACGAATTGTAAAAGTTTGCACCGCGCACAAATATCGGATTTCATAGTGTTTATCAATGTTCCATGCGTGCCATATATTTATATTCGATGCATTCCAGAATGTGTAATCCTTTGGTAGGCTTCAGTTTGTCCTTTTCTGTGATTCCTCTTTGTTGATTTGTTTGCTCTCCCATCTACCTATACCCAGGTTTTAGACAACTATATAATTCTTTGTTTCTTCAAAGACGTTTGTCTGTACCTTGAAACCAGAATCGACGTATCTTCATTCCGTTTGTCGTACCATCTAATATGACGTTATGTCTGACAAAAGGCGGGCATTTACGTTACGACATTTGGCGCCAATCAGACGACTGAATTGTTAACTGTTAATTGTAACGGTAAACAATTCTGGACAACAGCTACTGGCGTAGCATCTTTAAATGTAATTAAATATACTTTAATGTAATGCACCATGTTTCAGCTAAATTAACTACACTTCAAATTTAAATATGGTTCAATGCATTCAAATACATATACTTAAATAGGCTTTTGTGTATTTAAATAAGTGATATGTAATTAAATATGGTTTAATGTATTTGAATATGGCTATATAATGAAATTCAGTTAAGTGTATTTAAATTACACTTTGCAATAAAGTATAGTTAAATGCATTTAATTACAATTTTGTCAATATCATTAAATGTGTTTCAGTGTAATTATTTTTTTTGCAGTGCAGTATGTTTGAGTGTATACAAATAAGTATTTTTGTAACGAAATAGGTTACATTCTACGTAATAACATATGGTTTAATGTATTTACATATGTTAATGTAATGAAATACGTTTTATTGAGTTTACTTACGTTCATGTAATGTAATACGTGTAAGTGTATCTAAATACGTTTATGTAAAGAAATATGGTCGAGAGTGTAATTAAATACGTTGAAGAAATGAAATACGTTTATATAATGATGTAGTGTCTTTAAATACTTTTATGCAATGATATTTAGTTTAGTGTATTGCAATACTTGATATGTAGGGACAAAACGTTTTAGTGTACTAGTATTTGTATGTATGTGTTGTAGGGGTACAGTAGAAAGAAGACATCTACAAGACAATCCGTTAAGAAAAATACGCCGAAAACAAAGAACAAGCAGGTCAAAGTCAAGGTAATTTTCAAAAGCTTATTTCATTGTCAAGACATGCATTCTCGTGATTTAAGCAAAGTTTGTGTACTTGTAAATGTATGAATACTTTCCGGGATGTATGTCAGGTATTAAAATGCAAAAAACAACAACACAAACATGATGCTAATTGCAAAATTGTATAAAATCAAACATTAAGTGTTTCAAACATAGAGAACTTACTGAACTAGATGAAACTGAACCGTTCTCACAAGGAAATGTGATTTTCAGTGTTTTATTGACGGGCCGTACGGGACGGGGACACGAGAAGTGTTTGATACGGACCACGCCGTTCTGATTGGTGCTGGTATTGGCGTCACTCCAATGGCGTCAATATTGCAGGTATGTTTGATATCATCGGTGTCAATCTAATGGCGTTATTTTACAGAAACGGTTTATTGTCATCGACGTCAAACCAATGCAGTCATTATTGCTTGTAATTTGCTAGCATTGACATCAAAGCAATGACGTCAATATGACAGGTACGTTTGCTCTCAGTATCACTGATGTCAATATATTGGTTGTCATAGTATATATGAGCTAAGTGACATTGGTATCAAAAAGATTGTAGTTAAAATTGAAAGTCAGTTTGCAGGCATTGTCGTCAATCATACGGCGTAAGTATAGCTAGGATTGGCATAGAACCGATGACGCCATTATTGCATGTTTATTTGCTGGCGTTGTCGTTACACCAACTACATAAATACTGGAGGTAGAATTGCCCACCAAATGTGTTAATATTGCAGATATACATGAATGAATTTCACTTTCCTTAGCATACCTGATTTGCCTGTCTTATTCATACCTGTCTTATTATTATTATTTAACCATCGCATAATGGTAACGTATATTCAAAATCTCTATGAAATAAAAAGCAAGCAGTACCTGTTTAAAAAAGGTAATATTTATTCAAGGTTCATAAATGTAGTAAACCGTTTAAGTGTATTGTTGTCGCGTTATCGTTAATTTCAGATGATATCATTTCTTTGTTTTCTTTTTCAGAGTATCTGGTACCGGTTTAACGAGACTAAGCAGACGTGTCCGAGTTGTTCTCATATCTGGTACCCGGATGACGAGAGCAGCGCCATGAGTCTGAAGAAGGTAAGCAGGGAACCAGTGTCGTTGACTAGATAACTGATGTTTAATTTAATATTCTGTTACATGAATTAAGATGATGTGAGTTAAATTAAAATATATAAAACTTTAAAATCAGAAATTTCTTGTCGAGTTCTGCACATTTAGAGAGCATTCTATTGCACAAATAATGAGCCAGAAGATAAACTCTAATTCGCTCTTTTTCAAAATCATAAATGTAAGTTGGCCTATGGTGTTTAAATACCTGAACTTTATGCATTTCAAGTCAAGTTCATTTTCAGAATAATCATAAATACGTATTACTATAATTATATTGTGTGTCATCAGGTCATCAGGTAGATATCATCAAGTTTATACCGATAACGTTTTTCCGGTGTTATAAATCTGAATCAGTTGATATGGATAATGCTTTTTTTTCAGGTAAAATTCATCTGGATCAAGTTTATATGGATAACAATTTTCAGGTGGATTTTATCAGGATCAAGTTTATATGGATAAAACATTTTCAGGTGGATTTTATCAGGATCAAGTTTATATGGATCGCGTTTTTCAGGTGGATTTTATCTTGATCAAGTTTATATGGATAATGTTTTTCAGGTGGATTTCATCTTGATCAAGTTTATATGGATCATGTTTTTCAGGTGGATTTCATCTGGATCAACAGAGATCAGAAGAGCTTTGAATGGTTCCTCACCCTCCTGAATCAGATCGAGTTCGAGCAAAGCGAACATCAGGGACCGGTGAAGAACTGTATCCAGATGCACATGTACATGACCGCCGCTCAGAAAAAGACAGATATGAAGGGAATAGGACTACAGGTACATGTTTAATTTGATATATACAACAAACAATTTTTGTATACAAGTATATGACTTACATGTATGACTGTGCTATTTAAATAGTTGTCCCATTATTGTGTGGATGTGGCATATTTCCGTATTTTGGTGTTTCAACTGAATAAAGTGCCATACGATGGAACCAGGAATTAAAATAAAAAAGTGCTTCTGAAAATGTGGGCTTTTAAACAAAACCATCGCTCATAGAAATTTAGCTTGCAGATTAATATGTGGTTTATTAAAAAGCTATATGTTCTACTATCTCACAAAAGTTTAGGTTACAAAACTGATAAAAGGGAAAGCCCTCAGGAAGCATAGCCTGCACGAAAAAAACAGTAGCCTCGGTTTTATTGAAGCCGTTCATCAGTAGTAATGAATGATGCCACACTATTGACGCCCCCTAGCGCATAAGCGGAACTCCATTTTCAAATGTAAACAATATGCCCTGTAACAAATTTGGTCGGTTGACATAATGAGTTATCATAATAATTTGTTGTATATTAATTTTCAGATTGCCCTTGACCTTATGTACGAGAAGAGTAATCGAGACTTAATCACAGGGCTTCGAACAAAAACGGAACCAGGTCGACCTGACTGGGGAAAGGTAGGCATGTTATAGCATTAAAGGTTCATTCCTCCACTTCAACATTTAAGATCCATTCCGCCAACATTAAAGGTCCATTCCTCCACTTCAACATTTAAGACCCATTCCGCCAACATTAAAGGTCCATTCCGCCTACATTAAATGTCCATTTGACAACATTAAAGGAAGGGTTCATTCCGCCAACATTAAAGGTCCATTCCGCCAACATTAAAGGTCCATTCCGCCAACAATAAAGGTCGATACGCTGTCAACATTCTGGCAAAAATATTGACATTTATATGAATGTATATCAGAGTATATGCATATTTCCTTCAAATATATTGTTAAAATGATGAAAGCTTTAAATGTATCTCTTATTTCAGTTGTTACGAAACATTCAAAACGAGAAGAAAGGCAAAGTCAAGGTTTTCTTCTGTGGTGCCCCAGCGTTGGGCAAAACCATCAAGGAGAAATGTGCCGAATACAACATTGGATTCTCTAAGGAGAACTTCTAAGATCGCGTCAACAGATTTATTGTACATAGTTTATGTTCTGTGTTGCGCCTTATGGCAAAACATGCAAGGGAAATGTGCACAGTTTTTTATCAGTTTCTTTAAGGAAAACTTACAAGGTGGTGTCAACAGATTTACAGTAAATAATCTATGTTCTGTGTTGCGTTGACCAATGGCAGTACATGCAAGAACAATTTCACAGTATAATATCGATATCTCTAATTAAAAGGGACATTCTCAACTAAACTGTTTTTTGGATTTTCTAAGCCATAATGTTCAATTAGTGAACTGTTTTTCCCCTTGATATTCATATGAACAAGGCGAAACGCGGTTTTTACGATAAATTATAGTCATTTAGTTAATGAGTAAAATATTTCACGCATATTTAATGTTTTTGATTTATATATGGAAAGTTCCATATGATTTTTAAAAGTAGAAATGTGTACAATTTTCTTGTAAAGAAGTTTTTATCTATGCAATTTTTCCTTGCAAAACAAACAACAAAACTTTTACATATACATTAGTTAGAAGTGATATTCAAAAAGATTTCAACGATGATGTGTATTTTTAAATGTGTTCTTTATTAAATCATTAAAAGTTAATATTGTGAATTATGTGTCAATAGTACTTGTTTTATCAAGATGTTTATCCAGATCTAAAATTTTAATATATTGTAAATGTATTTTAAATTGATTATAATGTTTTATGCATAATGCATAGCGTTTTGTATTCGTAATTCATCTGCAGTTGAAATATACTTTGTTGATGTGTTTTTTATAAATACTATACTATATTTTATAAATATAAATTTGTTGTTTTATGTGTCAATGTGGTTAAATGAAACCACATATTTTAAGAACAACGATAATATGACATTGCTCATGAATATATTTGGAAAGGTATGTTCAACACTTTGTTTTTTTAGAATTATAGTATGCCTAATTTTTATATTTGTATTCTATGTTGTGATATTTTTATACTCATTTTTATTTATAACTATTTTCATTGATACCCTGTCGAACACTATTTGTTCTTCTTGTTTAATTAGAACTTTGATTTCTGAAATTCTGTATAACGTATATGTCAAATCTGACACTATCGATCCAATAGGCTATTTAAGCTATACTCAGAATTTGACTTCTTCTATGTTTGGGCGGGACTACTTTTTAAAATTTGAAAACACCATAACATCCATGATTCCATATGATCAGAACAAACTACACAATGATGTAGTTTGGGTGAAATTTAACAGTCGCAAAACAATTGTATGTGTGAAATCATTTAAGTATGTGGGCTTGAAATTTCATAATCTGACGACATAGGACATTTTAGTGGACACTTGAATTCGTGGATTTCAAATGATATGCACTATAACTTAAGTGAATAACAATTTATTTCGGGTCATTAATTCGGGAATTTCCCTACTCACGAAATACACGAAAGTAAATGACAAACGAAAATAAATAATTTCACAGTACTTTTGGTGGTCACTGAATTTCAACACATGTCAAACTCCTGTTGCAATACGTTTTTCATTTTTGTTTAGTATTTAACATGTTTTTAATTTTAATTCTTTATAGATTAAATATAACTTTTCTGTTTTCTGTTGTGTACATATACCAGTCTAGTAAGTGTAGAAATGAAAAATTAAAAGTGCATTTACAATTCGAATTTGTATATGTGATTTATGATATAATTCGCTAAGACGCCTTATTACTTTTTAAAGTTTATTATCATTTTTATAAGTTTTATTTTTTGAACTTGTTAACCTTAAGTTATTGATTAAAATCTTCTCATTGATTGTATGATTGTATGTTTTTGTACAAAATAAAAATAAAAATATCAAGATGTACGTAGTAATGGTTCTCCTTGTTATCACGCTTGTTTAATTTTATATTAGCGGATGTTCAGTTGTGCCTCACATCTGGCGTATGTGAGCAGATGATTCTCAGGTTAACCGTAGCAAACATTGCTTTCATAGTAAATATTCTACTGAGAAAAGGGGGAAGCCCTCTGGAAGCATTTTCATCATGGGGGAAATAACAGCCTTGGTTTTATTGAAGCTGTTAATCAATGGCAATGAAATATGACACATCACTAACGCCTAATAGCGCATGATCAAAACATGTCTGTATGGTTCCACGGTTTTAATAAATGACCTTCAAAAACGTTTTCGTATAAGCGCAAAAGACGTCGTGTTTTGCTCGAGGCATTGTTAGTGATATGTTGGACGGGGTGTTTGTCGTGTTAGCTATTAAAGCAACTGTAACGCTTACAATATATTGGTATTATCAACGTAAGCAGTTTTCATTATTAATAATATTTCCACTAGCGGATCCAAGGAGGCGCACCTGGTGACCTTTGATTTTAACAACACACGCTAAATTTCCTAATTTTTTCGCCTTATAAAGGAATTACCCATGGGGTCTTGTACATCTATATTAAGTTAGGAATCCTACCATGTTGCACTCCGCCGGGAAAAAGACACACGTTGCGAGATTAAAGCATGCTAGAGGTGTCTAGTATTGTGGGCCAGTTGATGGGAAGTATACAGATATTGATTTTGAAAACCACTCACACATGCTAGTAGAAGAGATTGGTACGGAAGTGCCTATCAATTTATACTTAACAGTACTGTTAAATCCTCATGCATTACATGGGAAAGGTCAACCAGAGGTTTGAGTAATACCTTTACCCAGCGTTTCATTTAAACCTCGCTATACAAATTCGGAAGCGTATTCACTGAAACCCACTCAAGTGCCGGAATGTTCCATCATATTCGGACAACTCAGTGCCATTTAGGCAAACAGGGAGAAATAAATTAATCAACGTTTAAACGGTCCTCACGTTGTCGTCACACAACATACAAATAGACTGCACGAATCTTCATAATATATGTTCTTGATATAATATAGATAGAAACCAGTCCTAAAATCTGCAGTTTATTAATTAAACAACACAGTGGGTGTCTTTATTTTCAAATAAATAATTCTTCATTAGAGCACACATTACACAAACGCAATAAGTGATCTGTTGAATAGTACATTCAGAATAGTTGCCTTATGCACACAAAGTATGTAACACGTTACGAGCCAGTGCATTTTTGATAACACAGATGTACAATGGTAATTTAATTATTAATCAAATTTAACTGTTATACATTAACACAACAAAAATAAAAAATGGTTAAAGACAACAACTCATGGTATACAAATACAAACTCTCCAGCTGTACGTGTATACACACCAACTAACGCAGATACACAAAATAACTCAGTCAGTACAATATATCGATAAGGACATAAACTGCATATTTACCAATACAAACGTTATGTAACACATTCCACTGATATGTAAGTTATCGTTATACTTTATATCTTTACATAGGATCATGAAGTTGTAGAACAATATATAATAACGATTTCATTACACTATGATATTATGTTATATTTAAAAATAATCTTATTTTAATTGATATTATGATATTACATATAGAAAAATATAAACAAAACATGGTGTGCATCTGTGACTATGTAACACGATTTTTTATAAACGTCAGCAAAACAGGACACACTAGTTTTAGTGTCTTTATCTTGTACATTTCTGATACTGTATGTAAACATATATCGTGCTAATTGTAAAAACAACCACAAAAATGTGTTAATCAAAACATTGTTTGTAAGCTCTTAAAATCACCTACTCAAAATGCAAACTATGACATAATGCTAACATCAACTGACGTGCCAGGTGTGAGGTACAACCCATTGACATTGGTAACATAGCCGCTGTGTAACCACCACGGCACCATGGTAGACCCAGGCACAAATATATGGAGCATAAGCATACTGGTCATAGGCTGTGAAATTCATGCCATCCATCTGCGAGCTCTGTAATTACAAGATAATTATTAACACAATAATCTTAACGTTAAATATATACAAAATGTATTGTACACATATATTGTAGTATTTATGGCCATTAAGGAATAATCATTGGTATAGGGTTTATAGAGCGGACATGACATAATGTCTAATATTTGTTTGTTTAATATTTGACCTTTAACTGTGACCTTGACCTTGAGATGACACATGGGCAACATGGGCTCTGCACATTCAAGGAAATCCTTCCATTGGTATAGGGTTTATAGAGCAACATGACATAATGTCTTATATTTGTTTGTTTATTATTTGATATTTAACTGTGACCTGTGTAAGGATAGTAGGCAATTTAAGGTAAAATTAAAGGCAGTTTAAAGGTGAGTGTGTATTCACAATCAATATCTGTATACATCATCTTTCCATCAAAAGACGTACCAGTCCAAGCACAAGTACCATGACATACTCATGCACATAGTGTCATTTCACGGCTCAGTGCATAATGATAGGATTTATAATTTAAAATACATTAAGAACCCCCACCCCACCCCCGTGAGTAATATCTTTAAGCAAGACATTTAGAAAGAATGTGATTCTGCAGCCTTTTATCAAACACAAATAAGCTTACTCAGACTGAGCTTCCAGTACAAGAGGTGAACATCTTCACTGTGACCCTGCGATGTTTTACATATGCATCTTCCCTAATGGCGGAGGTCAGTTCGGTGCACTTGCTCAGTAGCCGCATTTTCACCTGTAAACAATACATACTTACAATACATAAAACATGCACACATGTCTTTACACATCAAGTTTACATATGGGCTTGAAATGCATGATCAACAAAATAACCTATTGGCCAGCTTCTATTCGGATAAACCATTCGGTCCAGTTGTTTGTGTGGAATACGGTAAATCATTTTAAGTTCTCAACGAGCACATTT
>Ga0224511_10000164_pt1 | contig 25022 bp, 19 predicted proteins | sample SF_May12_sed_USG_2_FD_169988 | JGI IMG/M metagenome (GOLD analysis project Ga0224511, IMG submission 169988) | Sediment microbial communities from San Francisco Bay, California, United States - SF_May12_sed_USGS_8_1 | ecosystem: Environmental > Aquatic > Marine > Sediment | place: USA...
GTGGTGCTGTTGGCGATGAGTTTGGTACCGGGCAAAAATAAATCATCAGTTTATGTGCAAACAATTAACCGCACATAACAATAAGCTCTGAGTACCGTAGGATGCGGTGTGGCACGAACCGCATCGATCGCGTTATTGAATCCACACCACAACATCAACTAATAAAAACCTACTCGACAGATGCGGTTCACAAGCTCACCGCACCCTATAAAAACATATTGAACAACATTTTTTGGTTTTTAATTTCAGCTTTACCCCACCCTGTACAACCTGCATCAGATTTTGACTTTGGTAGCGGCAATTTGCCATGGACGGCAAATTGAGGTCTGCGAGCGGGATTGCGAGTCAGACCGACGCGTTGGCAAAGTTGAAAGCTGAGGCTTGCCCGTTTTTTTGGGCAGGTTGTAATGGGGCGAATTTCTTTGGTGCCTTTCTTTTTTCGCAAAAGAAAGACACCCGCGCCAGCAAGCGCGGAAAAGTCAATCATGGTTGGCACGGTAATGCAGTAAACAGGAAATGCATCAACACATAATTTGGGTTAGGCATTTTTTTCCGTAACCCAATACCAACAAACACTTTTAAAATCTAAATACCACTAATCGCATCAGTAACATAATGAATATATAAATCACCCGAAGTGGGATGAACCCATTCATTCAAAACTCTTGCATTACCCATATTCAACATAACACGTGAACGCATTTTTGTTTTCATACTTTGGCTTATGTTAACTTCACCACCCGCATCCGTAATAGAGTTCATATATATAGACTGAACCCTTACTCGAATCTGCTCAGCTAATTGTTGACGTGCCTTAGTTAACGCTACACGACGTTGTGCATAATCACCACCCATCTTCTGCTTTGGCGCAGAAGCTGACACGGCTTCAAAACCACTAATTTGTGGATTGAGTACCCATGCAGGATAAATATCTTCAGCTTCTCTTGTCGTTGTTTGCTTACAGGCTGAAAGCGTTATAAAAAGTAAAATAAGGAATAATAAACGTGTCTTCATAATATTTTATTAAGTGAAATTTGTGGTAAAAAAAATGCGGGTAAATAATTACCCGCATTTAGCTTCATCTAATTAATTACTTATTGAACATAATTAGAAGCCCATAAAGTAAGAAATACCTAAGTTAAGATAATTCTCAACCATTACCTGATCAGTCATTTCTGGAACACCCAATGTATCCGGTCCCATATCATAGGCATAGCCCTGATACGAGCCAGTAATAGCAATACCAGTTGTATCACTTAAATATCGGTTATAGGTAAGACCAACACTGACACCCACTGTATCACCCGTTGTAGCTAAGAAGGTAGAATCAGTGTAATCACCCGTCAATAATGCAACGGCAACATTTGCAGAAAGACTAGCATCGTTCCCCATTGGGAAACCAGCTGCAGCGCCAGCAAACAAACCCTTAGCCTGGAAGTTATCTTCTGACCAACCAAAACCTGGTGGCGCCATTAAAGATGTTTCAGTTGATTTATAACCACCAAATATGGTCATACTTTCACTCACAGAATAACCAGCCGTAATAGTAATTTCATCGCGTTGAAAATCTTCATCTACAACAAATGTATTATGAGCACCAGCTATTGTAGTATCAAATTTACCATCCACATAGAACTCACCAAATCCAGCGGTTAGACCCACCGTCAAGGACGTATTCACCGCTTCAATCACACCATAAATTTGTGGAGTTTCTAGCTCATAAAAAGCAGTTCCAACACCTGCTCTTGCTTTAAGATCAGCGGCCTGTGCAGCGTTAAAAGATGAAGCTCCCAGCATGGCTATAATAGAAAGCCCTAAAATTTTCTTACTTGTTTTCATTAAATAGATCTCCTAATTAAATAACGTGGATATTTTTATACTTACAATCGTGTTTATGATGAGCGCAATGCATTAATTTGGTCTTTAGAATCCACCTATGATACGTCTTCTTTTCTTTGCAGGTTGAGCATCATCTATAGACCCCTGTGTATTTTTGACAGCCTCTAGCTCCCTTGCTGTCGCTTCAGCTTCCGCCTCAGCCTCTCTTGCCGCCGCAGCCGCCGCAGCCGCTTCGGCAGACTTTTGAGCAGAGACAGTACGAGCTTGCCGCTCTTTTTCTCGCGCCTTTTCATGACGAGCGCCTGGATTTGCATCTTTCTGGCCTTGTGGATAGTCCTCTTTGACAAGCCCCGGGGTTGGTGGAGGCGTATACGCACTATCCATTGTACCGATTGGAGAGTTAAGCGCTAATTTAGAGTTTAGATCATCTTCAATATTGGCTGACATTTCAGTTTTAAAACGCTTAGAAAGACGAGGCGTCACAAGCGCAGTAATGGTGACACTCCATGTATCATCCCCTTTCCAGCCTTTTTTCTTAACCTTGATATCAGATAAAGTCGCACCTATTTCACTACGAATAATCTCTTTGGATAATTGAAAATTTTTAACTTCGGTCATGGAATTGATTAAAACTGAAGAACCTTGTTCAACAGCTACTTGTTCTGCATTTTTTCGTGCACGAGCTTTACACTCGGAAACCTTAAGATCACCACATGAATATGTGCCGGTAGCAGTAACTTTTTTTGAGATCTTATAAGAACGAATGCGTTTTTTAAGTTCTTTATCAATTATAGCTTTTTTCAGGCTGGTGTAGCCTTTCTCTAAAGGAACAATTTCTGATTTTTTTTCACGATAGCGATTATTATATTTAGCGAGATAACCCTCAATCTCACGAATTTTTGCTTTTTGATCATCAACCAGTTTCTTTTGGCTATTATATAAATCCTTTTTCTCAGACACTTTATTATCAAGGTCAAGATCTGGATTATCAGAGACAATTTTTAATAATTTTCTATACTCCTGCTTTCTATGATTTTCCTTAGATTGCAGAAGCTGCAATGTTCCTTCTTCACGCTGGAGTTTATCTTCTATTGCATCACGTTTATTTCGTATTTTGGTGAGATCTTTACGTATTGCAGCTAGTTCAATTGAGCTATTTCTAAGAGATCCAATTTCATTACCGTCAAAGGCAGCAACAGGCACTGAATAAATACAGGCACATGCCGCGATAATACTTAAAATTGAACTTAATCCTGACTGTTGATTACTAATAGATTGCTTTAAAAGGCTTATATAGCGCATGTTTGATTATCTGATTTGTTAAAGATTGTTAAAGATTGTTAAAGATGACGAAACTTGTTATACAAGCTTATACCAACTGATTCAATAATGATTGAACTACTTCACATATACTATAACAATTCATGTTTTTTTCAACCAGATGCTCACATATCTGTGTATAAGCTCAATTAATCTCAATAAAGCAGGCACTGCAGGCAAATATTTTGCCGGGTTGTTTCCTTTTTACCTTATAAATATAGGTATTATTCCCTGGCTATAGCTGAAGTCATCTCCTCGCCTACACGTTCTGTTTACCAAACATGAAGGCGAGAAGAATTATATAGACACAAATTTGCCGAACCTGAAGTAAATCGCCATAGCCAAACGAGGTATGGCTATGAGAAAAGAAGAATGTATGCACTAGCAACAACAATTAATTAACATACGCAACCCATATCATGGTCATAAGTGTCACCACTATAACAACACCAATAACTGCAAGAGCACACGCAACACAGAAATCACCCAATATCTTTGTCGAAAGATCCATCATATCCTCCTTATAGGCACTATTTATTAACATTTATAGTAAATACAGCTTACTCGTAGCATCTATAATCTATAGATTAGCAACCCATGTCAATAAAATATTAACTACTTTGTGTTAAAGGCTCTAATTTTTATTATCCACCAGATACATGGTCAAGTCAGGCCAATAGGTAATAATCAGCACCGCCACAATCAAAATAAGCATAAATGGGATGGTGGCATGGTACAGTTCCGTTACCGGTTTATGAAAGCGATAGCTAGCGATAAACAAATTCATACCCACAGGTGGTGTGAAATACCCAATCTGCATATTCGCTAAAAAAATGATACCCAGATGGATAGGATGAATGTCATAGCCAAGAGCGATAGGCAATAACAGGGGAACGATAATCACCAGGGCTGAAAATACATCCAGAATCATGCCCAGCAATAACAGGAAAATATTCAGCAACATTAAAAAGGTGAGCTTGCTATCAATATGTGAGCGAATAAATTCAAACAGGCGATTTGGCACTTCGGTATCAATCAAATAATTAGTTGATGCCAGTGAAACGCCAAGAATAACTAATACACCGCCCACCAGCACCATCGAATCACGCATAATTTCTGGCAACTTTTTAAGTGATACTTCTTTAAGAATTAAAACCTCGACAACAAGCACATACATAACAGCCACTGCAGCCGCCTCAGAAATCGCAAAGACACCTGAATAAATTCCGCCAATTAAAATAAACGGCATAGGAATCTCCCACATGGAACTTCGCAATGCCTTCAATAATTTACTTACACTAAAAGGAGTTCGTCTTATCTCAGGACGCTGATGACTTTTATATATACTCCAGGCGGTGAGCATGAGTAACATCAATAAACCCGGCAATAAACCAGCAAGAAAAAGATCATCAATAGCTACGGGGTCACCTATTCCCATTTGTTGAACAATCACACCATACAGAATTAAAGCAATTGAGGGCGGAAACAATAAACCCAGGCTTCCCGATGAGGTAATCAAACCCAGATTAAAACGCTCTTCATAACCGGCCTGTTTCATTGCAGGATATAAAATGGCACCCAGGGCAATAATGGTCGCACCCGAGGCACCCGTTAGTGCTGTAAAAAAAGCACAGGCGAATAATGAAACAATAGCCAGACCTCCTGGCATCCAGCCCAACAGGGCGTCGGTTAGTAAAACTAACCTTTCTGAAGCTTTACTCTCACCCAGAACATAACCCGCCAGCGTAAATAGCGGGATAGCTAACAAGATGGGAGTATCAACAATTCGGTAGATTTCTATCGCTATAACAGATAAATCAACATCAATGGTTGAAAAACCATACAAGGCACTGCTTGCGATAATAACAAACAGTGGTACGCCCATAACAACGAGCACGGCAAGTACAATGGCACTCAGCATTAGTGAGTATCCTGGTCAGGCGGAGAAATAAATAACAGCAGGTATCGCAATGCAATCATTATAAAGCCAACAGGAATAATCAACTCAGTTATCCATGCCGGTACGTTGGCGAAGGCAATGGTATTGAATTCATAATCCATTTGTACAAAACGTACTGCATGCCAGGCAATAAAACCACAAACAAAAATACAAAATGCGTAGACAGAACGTTGTAGATATTTAATATATTTTTTTGATACGTAGCGAGTAAAGAAATCAATACGAATATGGTTATCAGTACGCGTGGCAACAACGGCACCTGCAATGGCTACCCATAAAACTAAAACTCTTAGCAAAGGATCAATCCAAACCACACCTTCGCCAAAAATATTACGATAGAAAATTTGTGCAACAGCCAGAACCACCATTACAGCTAAACTTACAATCAGAAACCAGTCTTCTACCTTGTTAATAAAACCTAGAAAACCTGCAACATGTTTTTTCATACAGGAATTTGGTCAGTGCTTAGCTTTGGCAGCTTTCACATGATCCATAACACTTTTATAAAGAGAAGGACTATAGCTGGTGTCTTTTTTCAATTTTTCAGTTGCCTTCTCGCCAATCTCATGCCATACATCCAGCGTCTCTTTGGGCAATGAAACATATTCAATACCCTGTTGTTTGAGAGCTGCCTGTGCAGCCAGATTATCACGTCGATTTGCAGCGCTAATACGCTCAAAAACTCCCTTCATTACTTCACGAACAATATCTTGATCTTCTTTTTTTATTTTATTAAAAGCCTTTTTACCAACAACTAAAATAGCTGCAATATAATTGAGTGGCACATCCATCACGTACTTCACTCGTGTATGCCATTGCAACGCGATAGCACCAATAGGTGAAGTAATAACTGTATTCACCAGGCCTGTTTGCAAGCCAGTCAATACATCAGATACTGGCAATGTCACTGGTGAGACACCAGCGCTACTAAATACAGCTTCGCCCACTTTATTACCACTGGGTATCCAGACCTTTTGTTTACGCACATCTTCAGCAGTATATAGAGGGCTGTCAGACATCATGTAGGAAAAACCACCTTCACCAAAACCAAAAGCAACGAAACCTTTTTTCTCTAATTCATCCAGCAATGTCTGGTCTAATTTTTCACGGACATAATCCACCTGTTCAAAAGAAGAAAACAGATATGGCAGACTATAGATATCAATATCTGAATAAACACCTCTGAGACTTCCCATGGTTACTGCGCCACCCTGCAATTGTCCAATACGAATTTTTCTCAGTACGTTTTCATCACTACCCATGACACCGCCTGGATAAAACTTAAATACAACTCTGCCCTGCGTTCTTTTCTTTACCTCTTTAGCACCAGCACGCATTTCCTGCATCCATAAAGTACCATCAGGTGAAATAGTGGCGATCTTTATTGTTTTCGCGCTAACCTGGGACATCACTATTAGCAATGATAAAAACAAGCATAATTGTGTCAATTTTCTAAGCAACAATTTACATAACTCCATAAAAATAATTCAAATATATAAGACGGTTTTGATTATTAAAAATAATCCTCAGCATCAGCTAACAGCTGTTTAGCTTTAACCCGAGCAATGGTATCGATTAACAAGGTTTTTGAGTCACGAACATCTACAGTCAGCAATTCATTTAATAATTTATCGTGTAATTTTCTATCGAATAATAAGCGTGCATATTTTTCGGCATACATCAGTAAAGCCATTAAATTTTTTCGTTTAGAAATAACTAAAGCACGTTCAAAGTGTTTTTTAGCTATTTCAGGTTTGCCACCCATCGCTGGTGGCAACAATGATTCCATGACACCCATATATAGATGCGCATCACCATTACTAATGTCTTCATCTAATTCCAGAACTTTAGCAATAATTGCTTTTGCCTTAGGTAATTCTGCTACCGCATTCCAATCCGCTCGATTAGCCTGTATTAAGCCACTCCAGGCTGCTCCATAAGCGAACAATATTGATGCATCTTCTTTTTTAAAGTCTTTTATTGATTGTTCAAACTCATGATACGACATGGTTTTTGTTGAACAGGATTTTGGCAAGCGTAGACACACCGCTTGCTCCGCATATTTAAAAGCTCTTTTGGATAATTTTATCTTGCGATCAGTTTCTTTAACAAAGACAGAAGCGTAAGCACTATACAAACGTGATCCAGATACTAATAAATCAACATTCTCCTGATCTCCCCTAATTAAACTACTCACCAATACCAAATATGTAGGAATAGCCTGCTTGATAGTTTCAGGTTCATCATGCGACATAATGGTCGTTGACAAATCTTCTGCAAATTCTTTTTTCGCAGAAGATATCAATGAACCGCAAGCTGTCAATGATGACAACAACGTCAGCAACAGAGACCGTTGAATCAGCTTGTAGATTAATCTGGATTTCTGAGATTTTATCATCGATAACTCTTTACACTTAACGAGGTTAGTAGATATTAAAGTGTTTGAAGGACTTTAACCAGCCTATTATTAGTTATTCAAATATCATTACTAATCAGTTACTTATACATACTCAGCTCGAGTGTAGCATGAATAAATTCAAGGCAAAAAAAAACCAGCCTGCTATAGGCTGGTTTTATTAAACTGGCGAGAATTTATTCTACAAATATACTCTGCAGTCCAGCAACTGAACGCATCCAGGGTTTGGAACCCGTGCTTTGCTCAACATCCCTCACTGCTTGCATAGCGGCAGTACGATTATCATAAATACCAACCAAAACATAGAGAATATCACCACCACGACTAGTTTTAACAATCATCATATCATCTAGTCTATGAGAGCTCTGGTAGCGTTTTACATTAGCCTGCACTCGTCCTGCATAAACCTGCACCGCGTAAGCTGTCGATGAAACACCCATAATATTATTAGCAGGGCTTGCAACTACTGGTGCCGGCTCTGCAACCTCTGAAATTGACTCCATCTCAGGCTCCTCAAGCACCTCTGGCTCCAGGCTTTCCAGGTCAAGCATTGGATCCGGATCAGTATAAATTTCATCTGCAGCATTCAGCTTTGCTGCTTCATCCTGGCCTACTTCAACAAATTCTTCAGAAGATGCATTTGTGATTTCAGAATCACGTTTGGATTTCCAGGGTGAATCATCTCCCGCACGCCATGAAGACGAACTAGAACAACTGACAAGTCCTATCACACAAAAGGAACTGATTATAATGCCCTGTATTTTTCTTATTTTCACGATATATCTCCAGTTATATGATTCATTTTCAAGGATTGTAGCCTAAATATATGAAAATTCAGCTTATTTATCATCTATCTGACAAAATTTATTTATTACCCATAAAAAAGGAGCCAACAGGCTCCTTTTTTGTGTAAAAACAAGCCCTGCTTAGGACACAGCCTCTTCATCGACAGCTTTCATGCTCAGGCGAATACGACCCTGACGATCGATCTCCAGAACCTTAACCTTAACTTTGTCGCCTTCGTTTAGCTTGTCACTGACCTTCTCAACACGCTCTTCACAGATTTGTGAGATATGAACCAGACCATCTTTACCCGGTAGAATTTCAACAAAAGCACCAAAGTCCATGATCTTCTTAACAGTACCGTTATAAACCGCATCGACTTCTGCATCTGAAGTAATCTCTTCGATACGTGAACGAGCCTTCTCAGCAGCAGCCAGATCACTGGAAGCAATTTTCACATTACCTTCGTCATCAATATCAATGGTGGCACCCGTTTCTTCAGTCAATGAACGAATCATTGCGCCGCCTTTACCGATAACATCACGAATCTTGTCAGGGTTGATCTTGATGTTCAGGTAGCGAGGTGCGAACTGTGACATTTCTGTATTTGTCTCAGAAATAACCTTGGCCATTTCACCTAGAATGAAGTTACGACCTTCTTTTGCCTGGGTCAGCGCCTTGTCCATGATCTCACGAGTAATCCCGGTGATCTTGATATCCATCTGCAATGCACAGATACCATCAGTAGTACCAGCAACCTTAAAGTCCATGTCGCCAAGATGATCTTCATCACCGAGGATGTCTGACAATACAGCAAAATCATCGCCTTCTTTGATCAGGCCCATCGCGATACCAGCAACTGGCGCCTTAATAGGCACACCCGCGTCCATCAATGACAGGCTTGAACCACAAACCGAAGCCATAGAGCTTGAACCGTTAGATTCTGTAATTTCAGAAACAACGCGAATGGTGTACGGGAATTCTTCTTCTGAAGGCATCACACCCAGAACACCACGTTTTGCCAGACGACCATGACCAATCTCACGACGTTTTGGACTACCTACCATGCCAGTTTCACCAACACAGGAAGGTGGGAAGTTGTAGTGCAGCATGAACGGTTCGCGATAAGAACCACCCAATGCATCAATAATTTGTGCATCACGTGCAGTACCCAGCGTGGTGATCGCCAGAGCCTGAGTTTCACCACGTGTGAATAAAGCTGAACCATGGGTACGAGGCAGTACGCCAGTACGAACAGTAATCTGGCGAACATCGCTGGTAGTACGACCATCGATACGCTTCTCACCGGAGATAATACGTCCACGTACAATTTTCTTTTCGAGCTTACCAAAGGCCTCTGAAACATCTGCTGAACTCCAGCCTTCTTCACCTTCATCCGCTGCCAGTGCTTCAACCGCTGCTTTACGCGCAGTTTTCACTGCATCCTGACGCTGCAATTTATCGGCAATTTGATATGCCTCGGTAATGCTAGCGGTAGAAGTTTCGGCAACTTTAGCAGCCAGCGCTTCATCTGCTTCTGGTGCTGTCCAGTCCCAGTCTTCTACACCAACTTCTGCTCTCAATTCACTAATCGCAGTAATCACAGCTTGCATTTGCTCATGGCCATACATCACCGCACCCAGCATGACTTCTTCTGACAGCATCTTGGCCTCAGATTCAACCATCAATACAGCTTCGCTAGTACCGGCAACAACCAGGTCCAGGTCAGAAGTTTCCAGCTCAGCAGCTGATGGATTCAATAAATACTCACCATCCTTATATCCAACGCGTGCCGCACCCAAAGGACCAGCAAAAGGCGCGCCCGACAATGACATTGCTGCTGAAGCACCAATAATGGCAGCAATTTCAGGATCGGCTTCATCACAAACAGATACAACAGTAGCGACTATTTGCGTATCGTTTTTGAAGCCCTTAGGAAATAAAGGACGGATAGGGCGATCAATCAAACGACAGGTTAATGTCTCAGCTTCTGAAGGACGACCTTCACGACGGAAGAAACCACCTGGAATTTTACCTGCAGCATAAGTACGCTCCTGATAGTTAACCGTCATCGGGAAGAAATCCTTGGAGGGATCTGCATCCTTCATGAGAACGGCTGTTACATATACTACTGTATCAGCGATACGCACCATCACTGCAGCTGTTGCCTGGCGTGCGATTTCACCTGTTTCCAGTGTTACTGTGTGCTCGCCGTACTTAAATTCTTTTTTGATAGGTGTTGGTATCACTTTATTATTTCCCAATGCTTAAGGTTATGGTTTGACCACCTGGCTTCACCGTTAACTGCCAGAGTATTTATTTTTATCGACGCAAGCCCAGGCTAGCAATCAAATCTTTGTAACGCTGCTGGTCTTTACGCTTAAGGTAATCCAGCAATTTACGACGCTGATTAACCATCTTTAACAAACCACGACGTGAATGATGGTCGTGAGCATGCTCTTTAAAATGTTCAGTCAACTGAACAATGCGTGTTGTTAACAGGGCAACCTGAACCTCAGGTGAACCTGTATCGCCTTGTTTTTGCTGGAATTTTCCAACAACTTCGGCTTTTTCCACTGTTGATAATGACATATCTTCTCCAAAAATCTGTACTTGTAGTCGCTAAAAGGTGGGGGATTTTATCACTTATTAAGCCCGTGCAACAGCACGTTTTTCAATAGATTCCCCGGTTATCAGGCTGTTGCCTGAATCATTCTTCGTGGTGCTACCCGGCCATCATCCTGAATCTCGCCAACACCCAAAAATTTCTGCTGGTCATAAATCCGAACCCAGCCTTCGGTCGGCGCATTGGGCACTAAAACAGGCTGCCCCTGCCCCACATAAAATGCCGCATCTGCCCCCAGGTGCACATCCGGCCAATCTGCCACGCCACTTTCGATGGGCAGCAAAATCTGATCCAGCGCCTCCCTGTCCTGCTCTGCTAACTCATGTAGCTGCTCGGTAGTAATCATCTCACCGTCATACGGACCGACACTCAAACGTCTTAACTTCTCAATATGTGCACCACAACCCAGCGCTTCGCCAATATCTTCAGCCAGGGTACGTACATAAGTGCCCTTGGAGCACTGCACTTCCAGATCAAGAAGATCACCTTCCAGCGAATGCAGGACAATATCGTAAATGGTGATAGTACGAGCCTTACGCTCGACCTCGACACCTTCTCTGGCCAACTTATACAAACGCTGACCATTATGCTTTAAAGCAGAATACATTGGCGGCACCTGATCAATGTCGCCGATGAAACCGGGAAGAACACGTTCGATATCAGCCAGCTTGATATTTGAACAATCACGTGTTTCAAGCACTTCGCCTTCAGCATCACCGGTACTGGTGGTTGTACCTAACTGACAGGTAAACCGATAACGCTTGTCAGCATCAAGTAAAAAGGCAGAAATCTTCGTCGCTTCGCCAAAACAAATGGGCAACATACCCGTCGCTAGTGGATCAAGACTACCTGTATGGCCTGCTTTGGCCGCACCGTATAAATTCTTTACTTGCTGCAGCGCCTTATTCGAACTAATACCTAATGCTTTATCCAGCAACAGGACTCCATTTACTGGACGACCTTTGCGCTTGCGTCTAGACATTTTCTCTAGCCCTGTGACTCTTCGTTGTTACCATCGACATCGGCTTCAACGCCCGATTTCGATTCATCTTCATTAATCGCTTTACGAATCAAGGTTTCCATCGCAGCACCACGCGTCATACTCTCATCGTTAATAAATTTCAGCGATGGTACGGTACGTGAGCGCATCCTGGAGGCTAGTTTGCTACGTAAAAAACCTGTCGCTCGATTCAATGTTTTAAGTGTTTCTTCCTGCTTATCTTCTTCCATCACCGAGCAGTAGATCACAGCATTACCTAAATCACGACTGAGCTTTACTGCGGAAAAAGAAAGAAACCCCATACGCGGATCTTTTAGTTCATCACGAACAATCTCAGCAAGATCACGACGAATTTGTTCCGCCATACGTTGACTACGGGAAAATTCTCTTGGCATTCAGATTCGTATTAGAGCGTGCGCTCAATTGCTACACGTTCAAATACTTCAATTTGATCGCCTGGTTTCACATCGTTGTAGTTTTTCACAGCAATCCCGCATTCAGTACCACTTTTCACTTCTGCAACGTCATCTTTAAATCGACGCAAGGATTCAAGTTCACCTTCAAAGATAACAACATCATCACGTAATACACGAATAGGTTGAGATTTTTTCACTACACCTTCAGTGACAATAGAACCAGCAACCTGACCTAATTGTTGTGAACGGAATACTTCCTGCACCTTGGCAAGGCCAATAATCTGCTCACGATATTCTGCTTTCAGCATACCAACCAGAGCACGCTTCACTTCTTCTATCAATTCGTAAATCACACTGTAATAATTGAGCTCTACACCACGCTCCGCGGCTGCAGTTCGCGCAGTTGCATCAGCACGAACATTAAAACCTAAAACAATCGCATTTGAAGCTGCAGCCAAACTAATGTCTGTTTCATTAATACCACCAACACCAGAACCGACAATAGCCACATCAACTTCATCATTATCTGCAGCCAGCTTACGTAAAGCATCACTAATGGCTTCCAGTGTTCCCTGAACATCAGCTTTCAACAGCACATTTAGTTTATTCACCTCGCCCGCTTTCATACGGTCAAATAGAGAATCTAACTTGGCCTGCTGTTGCCCTGCCAAACGTAAATCACGCGATTTCCGACGACGTTTATCAGTCACTTCCCTGGCGGTACGTTCGTCCTCAACTGCCAATACATCATCACCCGCACTTGGAGCACTAGATAATCCAATGACTGCAACAGGAATAGAAGGGCCTGCTGTTTCAACTTCATGACTATACTCATCAAACATCGCACGGACTCGGCCAAACTCTTCACCAGCAAGAATGATATCGCCTTTCTTCAAAGTGCCCTGTTGCACTAGAACCGTTGTTGTTACACCGCGCCCCTTATCAAGGCTAGCTTCAAGTACAACACCACTAGCCAGGCCTTCAGAATGTGCTTTTAATTCCATTAATTCAGCCTGCAATAACACCGCATCTAATAATTCATCGACACCCTGACCAGTTAAAGCCGAAACATTAACAAATATATTTTCACCACCCCAGGCTTCTGGGATCACTTCGTAGTTACCCAGTTCTGTTTTCACACGTTCAGGGTCAGCACCTTCAACATCCATTTTATTCACTGCAACAATGATAGTGACACCCGCCGCTTTAGCGTGCTGTACTGCTTCAATGGTTTGCGGCATAACACCATCATCGGCAGCCACAACCAGAATCACAATATCAGTTGCATTAGCGCCACGTTCACGCATGCTGGTAAAAGCGGCGTGCCCCGGTGTATCGAGAAAAGTGATCATACCCTTATCTGTTTCTACATGATAAGCACCAATATGCTGGGTAATACCACCAGCCTCACCCGTAGCAATTTTTGATGTTCGGATATAATCCAGTAACGATGTTTTACCGTGATCAACGTGACCCATAATGGTCACTACCGGTGCTCTTGGAAGATCTTCAAATTCAGAAGTATCTCTGGATAGCAACTGGTTTTCACGATCGTCTTCATTAATCGTAATCACCTTATGCCCCAGTTCCTCAACAACCAGTGAAGCGGTATCCTGATCAATTACCTGGTTAATGGTCGCCATCACCCCCATTTTCATCAGCTCTTTTATTAACTCAGCAGCCTTCATTGACAGTCGCTTAGCTAGTTCATCAACGGTAATAGTTTCAGGTATATTAACTTCGTGAATGACAGGATCTACAGGTTTTTCAAAACCATGACGGGTTTCGGCAACTACTTTAGTAGCATGATGCTTACCCTTCTTTTTCTTACGCTTACCACTTTGTCCTGTAGAGACGTGCAGTTCAGAACGACCATATAAGGTCTTCTCATGTTTAGTCGGTTTTTTACCTACCTTATCACGCCTGGCAGATTCAGCCTGAACAGCATCTGGAGTTGCAATTTCAAGCTCTTCCTTTTTCGCCTCTTCTTTTTTCGGCTTAGCTTTTTTCTTCTCTTTTTTAGCTACAACATCGGCCTCAGCTTCAGCTTTCTCTTTTGCTGCTACCTTAGCTTGCTGTTCTTCACTTTCCTGTTGACGCTTTTCCGTGCGAGCACGAATTTTTTTCTGTTCCTGATCACGTTCCAGTTCACGTCGTGCCTGATCTGCACGTAATTTTTCTAATGCTTCCAGCTCTTTAGGTTTGCTTGCTTCTGCTGGCTCTTCCGTCGTTGCAGTTTCAACAGTACCAGGTTTACTAATCGTACGTTTTTTTCTGACTTCAATAGCGACCGTTCTACCACGACCCGCACCGCTGCTTGCCTTAAGCTCAGTAACTGATTTACGCTTCAACGTAATCTTTCGAGGTTTCTCATCACTACTGGCAGCCCCCTTACCATGCTGACTACGTAAATAATCCAGCAACTGAAGCTTATCTTTATCCGAAATTAATGCATCAGCACTATCCGCGGTTAAGCCTGCTTCCTTAATTTGATCAAGAAGTCGCTCTACCGGAGTTCCGACAACGTCTGCAAGTTGTTTAACTGTTACTTCTGCCATAATTGCCTCAGTACCTATTTTTCCTCGGTTTCAAACCAGGGAGCGCGAGCTGTCATGATTAATGCTGACGCACGTTCTTCGTCCATCTCATCAACCACCATTAATTCATCAACGGATTGTTCTGCTAAATCTTCCATTGTGCAAACACCAATGGCCGCAAAACGATTGGCCGTTTCCTGATCCATACCATCCATATTGAGCAAATCTTCTGCTGGCTGTTGATTCTCAAGTACTTCTTCAGTCATGATTGCCTGAGTCAGTAAATAATCACGTGCACGATTACGTAACTCAGCCACAATCTCTTCATCAAATTCTTCGATTGCCAGTAACTCACTTTCAGGTACGTAAGCCACTTCTTCCATAGTAGTGAAACCTTCTGTCACCAGAATTTCTGCCAACTCTTCATCAACATCCAGGTGCTCAACAAAAACTTGAAGATATTTGGAACTTTCTTCTTCGTTTTTATCTTCAGCCTCTTTCTCGGTCATAACATTGAGTTCCCATCCGGTTAACTCACTGGCCAGACGTATATTCTGACCTCCACGACCAATTGCCATTGCTAACTTTTCTTCTTCAACAGCCACGTTCATGCTGTGTGAATCTTCATCAACAACAATAGATGTGACTTCTGCTGGCGACATGGCATTAATCACAAACTGTGCAGGATTCTCATCCCACAAAATAATATCAACACGCTCACCTGCTAGCTCATTGGAAACAGACTGCACACGTGAACCACGCATACCCACACAGGCACCAACTGGGTCAAGTCTTGCATCAAGTGAATTCACGGCAATTTTTGCACGTGAACCAGGATCACGCGCACCGCCAATAATCTCAATTAAATTTTGATCAACTTCTGGCACTTCAATTTTAAAAAGCTCAACCAAAAATTCTGGTGCAGTACGACTAACAAACAACTGCGGACCACGCACTTCTGCACGTACTTCACGTAAATAACCACGCAGGCGATCACCTGCACGAACTGCTTCACGCGGGATCATATCTTCGCGTGGAATAAAAGCTTCGACGTTATCACCCAAGTCTAAATACACATTGCCGCGTTCAACACGTTTCACCGTGCCCATCAATAATTCACCAACTCGATCTTGATAAGCTTCAACTACACGTGAACGTTCTGCTTCACGAACTTTTTGTACGATGACCTGTTTCGCTGTTTGAGCTGCAATACGACCAAATTCAACAGATTCAATCTGCTCTTCTATATAGCCACCCAGTTCGATCTCAGGATCATCAACCTGTGCTGCTTCCAGTGTAATCTCAGTCAGAGGACTTTCCATCGGCTCATCAGAACCAATCACCAGCCAGCGTCTAAAAGTATCGTAATCGCCTGTTTCACGATCAATATCAACACGAACTTCTATTTCTTTTCCGCTTTTTTTACGTGTGGCCGAAGCCAACGCTGCCTCAATCGCTCCGAAGATGATCTCTTTGTCGATACCTTTTTCATTCGACACCGCATCAGCGACGTAGAGAATATCCTTGTTCATGTTATATAAGCCTCACTATTTCTTATCAAAATCAGGTACTAGTCTTGCCTTGTCGATTGCAGTGACAGGCAAACGCACCTCTTTATTTTCACACTCGATGATAATCAAATCATCATCCACACCGGTTAAACGGCCTTTAAAATTTCGCTGTCCTTCAAATGGCATGCTGGTTTTAAGCTTGACCACTTCACCAGTAAAGCGCTGAAAATCTTCCAGACGTCGCAAAGGTCTATCCATACCTGGCGAAGATACTTCCAGATTAAACTTACCTGGCACAGGATCTTCAACATCTAATATGGCACTGATTTGCTTACTAACCTCAGCACAATCTTCAATCAGAACGCCCGACTCCTTATCAATATACAGGCGCAACACACCATAATTTGGATTAGGATGATATTCAATTTCTATCAACTGATAACCCATGTCGACTACAACAGGCTCAAATAATTCCCACAAATGAGACACGCTACGGTGCATACAAACCTTTCCAATCGACAAAACAACATTAAAAATACGTGATAAAACTTTTTTATCACCAACAAAAAAGCTCCGTAAACGGAGCTTTTCCAAAAACTTCTGGCAACCATGTATGCCACGAGACCATAAACCTCAGACATCTCCGAACGAACAAGCATGCCACCATATAAACTTGGTAGCGGGGGCAGGATTTGAACCCACGACCTTCGGGTTATGAGCCCGACGAGCTGCCAGACTGCTCCACCCCGCAACGACGGCGCAAATGATACTGATTTAACGCCCTGAATGCAAGTCCACCTGGACAAATGGGGACAATAATAAATCGCCGTTAGCGCACCGGCTGGAATTCAGCTGGTTCCTGCTCTGCCATGTGCTCGTAAGTATACCAGCGCAGATCCAATGACTCCTGCGCCAACTCCATTAATCGCACAGCTTCTTCCGGGTTGTTCTTCTTCAACAAAAGGTAACGTTGTTCGTTGTAGGCGAATTCTTCCAGCTTAATGGTCGGGCGAGTGGAGTCGAGAATAAACGGCTTCTTGCCCTCTTTGCGCAGCTCCGGATTGTAGCGAATCAGTGGCCAGTAACCGGAATCCACCGCCTTCTCCTGCTGCGACAGACCATTACGCAGATCAATACCATGCGCAATACAGGGACTGTAAGCAAGAATAATAGATGGTCCCGGATAGGCTTCCGCTTCACGCATCGCCTGCAAGGTCTGCTGCGGATTAGAGCCAAAAGCAACACGCGCCACATAAACATTACCGTAGGAAATTGCCTGCAATGCCAAATCTTTCTTGGTCACCGTCTTACCGGCGGCGGCAAACTTGGCGGTCGCGGCAATGGGGGTCGACTTGGAGGCCTGACCACCAGTGTTAGAATAGACCTCGGTATCAAGCACCAGCACATTGATATTACGACCCGATGCCAGCGCATGGTCGAGACCTGCTGAGCCAATGTCGTAGGCCCAGCCATCACCACCAATCAACCATACCGAACGGCGCACCAGATGATCAGCCACAGTGAGCAACGCCTTTGCCCTGGGGTCATCAATTTCGGCGAGACGACTTTTCAACTCATGCAGCCGCACACGCTGTTTGTTCATCTCAGTACCAATCTCCTGGGTAGTATCCATCAAGGAGTCAATAAAGGCCTGATCAAAGTGGTCACTCATATCTGCCAATAGATCCTTGGCCATCGCCAGCTGCTGGTCGGCAGAAACACGCATGCCCAGACCAAACTCGGCATTATCCTCAAACAGCGAGTTGGACCAGGCCGGACCACGCCCTTCCTTATTCGCACTCCACGGAGTAGCTGGCAGGTTGCCGCCATAGATGGATGAACAACCGGTGGCATTGGCCACCAGCAGGCGCGGACCAAACAGCTGGGTCAGCAGACGAACATAGGGGGTTTCACCACAACCGCTGCAGGCACCAGAAAATTCAAATAATGGCTCAAGATACTGTGCACCACGCACCGAGGCAAAGTTGACGGTAGAACGTGAGTTGACCGGAATGCTATCGAAGAAAGCAATATTCTCACGCGCCTCTTCAATAGAACCCTTTGCTTCCATATTGATCGCCTTACGCGAGCTATCGTTCGGATCATAGGCAGGACATGCCTCAACACAGAGGCCACAGCCGGTACAATCCTCGGCATAGATCTGTAAGGTGTAACGCGACTCGGGGAAACCACGAGCGGTTACCTCTGCCGATTCAAAAGTGGCCGGAGCATTATCCAGTGTACTTTCGTGGTAGAAACGAGCACGAATAACAGCATGTGGACAAACAAAAGAGCAGTTACCACACTGAATACATAGATCAGGTTCCCAGTCAGCAATAATGTCAGAAATATTACGCTTCTCCCAACGGGCGGTACCACTGGGGTAGGTACCATCAACCGGAATACTGGAAACCGGCAGGTCATCACCACGACCAATCAACATCGGTGCAGTAACCTCTTTAACAAAGTCTGGTGCCAGGTCAGAAACCGCCTGCATCATGCCCTTATTCGAGCTGGCCTGCTTCGGCACTTCAACCTTGTGCAGATGATCCAGCGAAGCATCCACCGCCTTGAAATTGAGCTGTACGATGTCTGCGCCCTTGCGCATATAGGTTTTTTCAATCGCCGCCTTGATTTTTTCTATCGCCTCATCACGAGGCAATACACCAGAGAGCGCAAAGAAACAGGTCTGCATAATGGTATTAATACGACGACCCATACCTGCATCGCGAGCCACGGTGGAGGCATCAATCACATAGAACTCGATATTCCTGTCGATAATCTGCTGTTGCACCGGCTCGGGCAGCTCATCCCATACCTTATCGGCGGCGACCGGCGAATTGAGCAGGAACACTGCCTTGTCGGCAGCCTTATCCAGCATCTCGACCTGATCGATAAAGTTGGCTTTGTGACAGGCGATAAAGTTAGCTGAGGTAATCAGATACGGCGCCTTGATCTCATCGGGACCAAAACGTAAATGCGAGGTGGTCTGTGAACCAGCCTTCTTCGAATCATAAACAAAATATCCCTGGCAGTTCAGCTCGGTGCTCTCACCAATGATCTTGATTGAGTTCTTGTTGGCCGAAACGGTGCCATCAGAACCGAGGCCGAAGAACATGGCACGGGTGACGTTATCAGGCTCGATTTCAAAACCCGGCTGCACATCGATAGAAGTGTGGGTCACGTCATCGTTAATACCGACAGTGAAATGATTTTTGCTGGAGTCGGAGGCGAGATTATCAAACACTGCCTTAGCCATCGCCGGGGTAAATTCCTTGGAGGAGAGACCGTAACGGCCACCAACTACCTTGGGCATAGCATCAATCATACCCTCGCCCAGGCCTTCGGCCAGCGCGGTCAGCACATCCTGATACAGTGGCTCACCGGCACTACCTGGCTCCTTGGTGCGATCCAGTACCGCAATCTTTTTACAGGTTTTTGGCAGTGCTTCAAGCATGTGCTTCATACTAAACGGACGGAATAGACGCACACTAACAACACCAAGCTTACGACCCTGCGCATTGAGTGCATCGATGGTCTCTTCCACGGTCTGCACACCAGAACCCATCATGATGATGACTTCTTCGGCATCTTCAGCACCATGATAGTCAAATAAATGATATTGACGACCGGTCAGTTTAGCCAGCTCATCCATGGTTTCCTGAATAATGCCGGGCACGGCATCATAATAACTGTTTGAACTTTCGCGCCCCTGGAAATAAACATCAGGGTTCTGCGCTGTACCACGAATGAACGGGTTGTCCGGATTCAATGCACGGTTACGATGAGCGAACACCAGCTCCTCGCTGATCATGGCGCGGATCTGTTCATCACTAATCAAGCTGATCTTGTTAATCTCGTGCGAGGTACGGAAGCCGTCAAAGAAATTGATAAAGGGTACGCGTGCTTTCAAAGTAGCCGCATGGGTGATCAATGCCGAGTCGTGCGCCTCCTGTACCGAGTTGGAAGCGAGCATGGCGAAGCCGGTCATGCGTGCAGCCATTACATCCTGGTGGTCACCAAAGATCGACAACGCCTGCGCAGCAATCGAACGCGCCGCCACATGAAATACAGTAGAGGTCAGCTCGCCCGCAATTTTGTACATATTGGGCAGCATCAACAGCAGACCCTGCGATGAGGTAAAGGTGGTGGTCAGAGCACCCGTTTGCAGTGCGCCGTGAGCAGTACCGGCAGCACCACCCTCGGACTGCATTTCGATAACCTGCGGCACCTGACCCCAGATATTTTTATTCCCCTGTGTTGCCCAAACATCGGACAGCTCCGACATATCTGACGACGGGGTAATCGGGTAGATAGAGCAGATATCAGTCACCCTGTAGGCGATGTGTGCAACGGCATTACCACCGTCAACCGTAACCTGCTTCACTTTATTCTGATCACTCATACTTCTTTTCTCTTATTTTTATCTCTTATTTTCAGGGGCAGTACCAGTAACATTGGCAGCATCGCTCTCGGCAATCATTTCAATAGCGTGACATGGACACTGCTCCTGACAAACACCGCAGCCAGTACAAAGGTCGTAGTCGTAACGGTATTTCTTACCTGGCCCCAGTTTGATGATGGCATCCTCGGGACAGGAACCGTAACAGCCATCACACTCAAAACAGTTACCGCAGGAAAGACAACGCTTGGCCTCGTACTTCGCCTCTTTTTCGCTAAGACCCTGCAGGATTTCCTCAAATCCGCCCAGACGCTGTGACAGCGGCAAATGTTCCTGCTCGGTCACCGGTGCTTCGGTGCGATACCACATCTGTAATTTTTCGTGATCGACAATCGGATGCTTGGCGTGAGGAAGATATTCTTCACCACGCAACCATGCATCGATGTAGCGCGAGGCTTTCTTGCCGTGACCAGTAGCAATAGTTACCGAACGATCACTCGGCACCATGTCACCTCCAGCAAAGATGCCGTCAGCACCAGTCATCATGTTGTCACCAACCACGACAGTGCCATCACGCTGAAATTCAATGCCAGGGACATTGCCAAGGAAGCCGGTATCGGTCTCCTGACCGACCGCCATGATTAGTGAGTCAGCCTCCAGCTTTTCAAACTTACCGGTGGGGTGCGGACGACCGTCCTCACCCAGCTCCATGACCTCAACCTCAAGGGTGCTACCATCGATTTCCTTAATGGTGCGCAACCAGTTAATCTTGACTCCCTCCTCCAACGCCTCATCAGCCTCGAAATCGTGGGCAGGCATGCTGTCACGGTCACGGCGGTAGATAATCATTGCCTCTTCCACACCCATGCGCTTGGCGACACGGGCGGCATCCATTGCAGTATTACCACCACCATAGATGGCAACGCGACGACCTAGCTGAACATCTTCACCATTCTCAACACTTTTAAGGAAGCTCACCGCATCCATCATGCCCTTGGCATCTCGCGCAGGAATATCAATGTTTTTAGATATGTGAGCACCGACAGCGATAAAGGCAGCCTCAAATTTACCGCTGCTCATTTCAGCCTGCACATCATCCACACGATGATTGAGATGAATCTTCACCCCCATATCCGCCACGCGCTGAATCTCCCGATTCAGTTCATCACGCGGCATACGATAAGCCGGAATACCAAAATGAATCATGCCACCAGCCACCGGACCAGCTTCAAAGATTTCCACCTCATGACCCAGACGGGTCAGATGATAAGCGGCAGAAAGTCCACTGGGGCCAGCACCGATAACCAACACTCTTTTGCCACCGGGGCGAGGTGTAAACTCAGGCTTCCAGCCATTTTCCATCGCCATATCACCTAGGAAACGCTCAACCGCGTGAATACTCACCTCATTATCGGTGTAGGCACGGTTACAGGCGGTTTCACAGGGGTGGTAACAGACCCGACCATGAATCGCCGGGAAAGGATTGTCTTCAATCAACTTCTGCCAGGCGGCTTCATAATTACCAGCCTGCGACAGGTCGAGCCAGGCCTGAATGTCTTCCCCTGCGGGACAGGCATTATTACAGGGCGGCAGATAGTCCATATAAATAGGACGTCGGGAGCGTAGCGCACCAGTACCCTTGGCGTATTTGTCAGGGTCCAGGCTTGCTGTCATATCCTTAGCGGTCATAATACTCTCGCTTTTATTCTTGTATTTCAATGAATTGTCGTAAAAGCCCACATAAGCGGCAAATAAACCGGTGCATTCTACCTCATTGGGAAAAATAAAACGGCAGTTGGTGGCTGAAAAAGTGGGGGGATTTTAGCACTATGGCTAAAAAGACGCTGAATCATGCAAACTAAAATCTAAGAGGCTCAAGCTCTTTTAGAAATACGCTAGATCAACTGTTGATAAGAAAATCTAGAATATCGACAGACACAGCGCCATCAGACCTGCTGGGTAAAGCCCCAGAGCCAGAACTAATATCGCATTTGTGCTTAATGTGATTTGCATGTCGCGACTACAGCTCAGTGGCTGATCATCGACCACCTCATCAAAATACATGAGCTTAATCACGCGCAAATAGTAGAAGACACCAATAATTGAGAAGAATACGGCGATCAGTGCCAACCATAACCAGCCCATTTGAACAACCATTTGAAGGATCGCCAGTTTCGCCCAGAAACCAACTGTAGGTGGAATTCCTGCCATAGACAGCATTAGCACCATCATCAAAAACGCAAACCAGGGACTACGTTGATTCAAACCACGGAAGTCATCCAGATTATCTGCCTCAAATCCCTTACGTGCCAGCAGCATAATAATACCGAATGCGGCTAACGACATCATGGCATAAGTAATGGTGTAAAACATAGCGTAGGAATAAGACTCTGGAGTAGCAACCAAAATACCCGTGAGAATAAAACCAACGTGTGAAATGGTTGAATAAGCCAGCATACGTTTGATATTGCTTTGCGCAATAGCAATAACATTACCCGTTGCCATCGACAGCACTGCCAGAATCATCAATATCTGCTGCCAGTCGGCCTGTAAATCACCCATGCCTTCTACCAATAATCTGAAGATCATGGCAAAACCGGCTAACTTGGGTGCGGTACCAATGAAAGCAGTCACTGCCGTTGGCGAGCCGTGGTACACATCTGGCACCCACATATGAAATGGTACCGCACCCAGTTTGAATGCCAAAGCCACTAAAATAAAGACCAGGCCAAATACCATACCGATACGAGCATCACCCGCCTGAGTAATTTCTACTGCAATTTCAGTAATAACCAGACTACCAGTTAATCCGTACAGTAGTGACATGCCGTAGAGCAACATGCCGGAAGCAATCGCACCCAGTACAAAGTATTTCATCGCCGCTTCTGAAGCATTACCATTGTTACGGTTGAAAGCGACCATGGCGTATAGACACAGTGACAATAATTCCAGGCCTAGGTAAATCATCAATAAATTATTAGCCGACACCATCAACATCATGCCCAGCACTGCAAACAGGCCTAGCACGTAATATTCACCTTTGAATATATTGCGATCTTTTAAATAATCCCTTGAATAAAGAAACACAACCAGAGACAGCACTAATATAAATAACTTCAAAGCAATTGATAAACTGTCCTGCACAAACATACCATTGAAAGAAACAACACGACCATCAATGGGTGCCATCAACAACAACACAAATGTACCCAATAAAGTTATCTGGGAAAGCAGGTAACTAAAATCACGCTTATCATCACTGATGAACGCGTCAACAACCAGCACCAGGCAAGCCATGCCAAGCAGAAAAATTTCCGGCAATGCTGTTAAGTAATTAAGTGCTTCGAGTGTCATTGAATAACCTTGCTCAAGTAATTATCTGTCGTATTTTATATTTTTGATACAGCAACATGCTGCAACAAGTTTTCGATAGTGGCATGCATAACTTCAAGCACTGGCGCAGGCCACAGCCCCATCACCAGCACTGCTATTGCCAGAACCGACATAATCAGAAATTCACGCTGGTTCAAATCTGTCAGGGCACGAACGTTGTCATTAACAACTTCACCGTAAAATACCCGTTTCACCATCCACAGAGTATAAGCCGCACCCAATATCAACGTAGTTGCTGCCAGGAATGCATACCAGAAGTTAGCGTGGAAACTGGCAATAATAACCATAAACTCACCAACAAAACCTGAAGTGCCAGGCAGGCCTGCATTCGACATAGCGAAGAAAACAGCGAAGGCAGCAAAGATAGGCATAGTATGAACCACACCACCATAATCCTGAATATTACGTGTGTGCATACGATCATAAAGCACACCAATCATCAGGAACATGGCCGCTGAAATAAAGCCATGTGAAATCATCTGCACCATAGCACCTTCAACTGCTAAGGCAGCACCACTGTGATCAGTATTTGCAGGGTTCTCCCAAATCTGGAAAACCACAAACATACCTAAAGTCACAAAACCCATATGTGCAATCGACGAATAAGCCACCAGCTTCTTCATGTCTTTCTGCACCAGTGCTACAAAACCAATGTAAACCACGGCCACCAGTGACATAGTAATAATCAACCAGTCCAGGGTATGGCTGGCATCAGGCGTAATAGGCAGACTGAAACGCAGGAAGCCATAACCACCAATTTTCAGCATGATGGCTGCCAATATCACCGAACCACCGGTAGGTGCTTCAACGTGGGCATCG
>Ga0224511_10000165_pt1 | contig 25022 bp, 21 predicted proteins | sample SF_May12_sed_USG_2_FD_169988 | JGI IMG/M metagenome (GOLD analysis project Ga0224511, IMG submission 169988) | Sediment microbial communities from San Francisco Bay, California, United States - SF_May12_sed_USGS_8_1 | ecosystem: Environmental > Aquatic > Marine > Sediment | place: USA...
AACTATCAAATAGTTCCTAAAAGTAGGATTGTATTCCTACTTTTAACATTTCCCCAGTGCAGTCGTTACTAAAAAACAGTAACTGGCGCTACCAGACTGCGCTACATCCCGTGAAAAAGTTATATCTAGCCGTATAAAAAACCTCTTATAAGCTCGCTGAATGTATCTGAGAAGAATGTTCTGGTGTTATGAAGGTGTGTGGGGGTGCAGGGGGGTGTTGGGTGCTACCTTGTATATGCATTACACCTCGAATATTTCTACACGAAATTACTGGGTTTTCTATACATCTTTAAGCAACAATGACTTCACTTTTTCCAGTTCTAATAGCTCCTCAATGCTCATACCTGTATCGAGGCGTTCCAAGATAGCCTTGATTACAGTAAGAACAGTTTTTGTGTAATCACTAAGCTTATAAGTTGGGTGCTCGTAATAATTTACTTGTGTTCGTAGCCAGTCTGTTGGGTCATCACCTTCATGATGTAATTTATCAATATTTTTAACAACATAAGATGATGCTTCATGGAGATATCTAAGGGGATCTGTCATATGTAATTCATGTTTGTTTTATTTTTTCGAGTGAGAAATATTTTATATTATGCCTTATTCTAGTCTTGTAACATTAATAGGGGGCAGGGGGGGGGCATGCTATCGTCCTCGAATATGCATTACACCTCCTATATTTCTCCAAGAAAATATTAGATTTCAGCCTTTTTTGTATTGAAAGCATATTTCTGAATTAGAAAATTTTTTAGCTAAATTTACGACTCTATATAAAACAATAGGTTATGAATACGTAATCCTGTTGATAATTAAGAGTATGAATAATACGTATATAAAATACTTGTTTTTCCTAAATATGCACGGGTATTAAGGGGCGATTAAATATCTATTAACGTATTAATAAAAGACTAGTAAGGCTACGTATTCAGGATATATAAGGATGCTATGTATAGGCTCACGAAGGTGAGCTACTCTCGGTAACTGAATTAGAGAAGAGCGATAGCCTTCTCAAATACTTATGCTCTCTGAATAATGCTACTAGTATCCTCCTAAAGCACTTATGTTTCTTTCCTTCGTAGTAGCCTTAGCTAAACGAAGGAGGAAAGACATAAGGAATATATTAAGAGAAGACTATAGTCTTGGAATATTTTTCAAAACACTTCATTGAAAAACACACCAAGTGAAAAAACATTAGTACTCTGAAAAGTTAATTATGGGGACAAAAAGTCCCTATAGCCTATTAGGGGAAAATCGTCCCCAAAATATCTAAAGCTACCTCCCTACGGGATTTCGGCAACCCCCATAGGTATGAGTCATGATAGCTTAGTGGGTAGTAGCTTTCTTCAGTGCAGTTATCCGTTCATTTAGAAATATCACAGCACCTTCCCACTTTTCTTCAAGGTCTGCATTACCTCTAGTTTTTGCCTTACCTATATTTTTCTGTGCTTGCCTTTTTTCCTTCATTATTTCTTTATAAGAATCCGTATTTTTGAATGAATTCTCTGAGTATTTAGGTATTTTAGACATATCGCCCACTTTACCTAACCAAGTAGCATCATCGAACAACTCATAGATAAACTCAGCATCCTCTTTAGATGCAATTAGCCACACCTTAGGATTATTATTGTCGACATCTCGTATTGAGCATCTGCCCAAAGATTGGTAGATAGTTTGCGTACGATAAATTTGGTTTACCTTCCTGACATCTAAACCTGTCCGAGTGGCTATCCAATTAGCTGTATCACCTGCTGGATTGGTTGAGAGCAGGCAAGCCATGTTATTAATATGCTGATACTCATTTAGACCTTGAGCCATTGCTGGTACTTTGATTGCGTCGGCATGTTGGACGGCAGGATTCACTTTTACCCATTTATTGTAAGCAATTAGATAGTCTTTCTTTAAGTAACTGTCAGCCTGTCTAATTAATTCATGTATTACACTACCACCTTCTACGCTCTTGCCTAATGGCCTACCTGTATTCATGCTCTTAGTGAACGTAGTTGTAGATGTAGTATCTCCATCCTCTAGTATGTAACCAATATTAACTAGCTTACCTTTCGTGCAATGTATATTGCGAAGCTTGTTATCAAAGTATGGATGCTCTGAATACTCCACACCTTGATTCTTCCAGAGATGATATAACACTGTAGATTCGAATAGAGCAGCCAAGAATAACACCTCTCTGAAATCCTTTAGGCACTCAGGGTTCATATAGCTCACTATAGATAGTCTTTTTACATCATCAGTAATCTTTTTAGGTGATGCAAGCTCCACAGAGTAAACACCACTTATCACTTGGTTAAATACTTCCTTTACATCATCACTGATTACATTGTCGGTAATCAGGAACTTTTTCAATTCATCCTCACTTTTTGCTATTACATACTCTGTATCGCTAAAGTCTAAATAATCAATGAATACATCCAAGTAGTCAGAGTCGGCTATAAAAGGCTCAATAGGATTAAAAGCCTCATCAAATACTACATTCCAGTGATGCTTCCATTGTATATCTGCAACTATAGCCAGAAATGTAGTAGTGGTCATAAGTACAACAGTAGATGTATTGGCTTCAGTAATATTTATCTGTGCTAGTGCTACATCTCTTACTGCTCCTGTCGTATTGCTTCCATCTACCCTGAACACTCTTTTGCTCTTATGCTCATCCATTTCCTTGAATGATTGCTCTACCTGCTCTAGTAGCTTTATGGTAGGTGCTACATATAGGTAATTCTGACAATTATTCTCACATATCATATTAATAGCTTGGTATGTCTTACCGCTTCCGATAGAAGCTCCGACATATTTATAGTTTGGTAGTTTTATATTAATCATTTTTTCATATCCTTTTTATTACAGGCACAGAAAAGCCTCTACGCTTTATGCGACCTGTATATTCTTTATTGTTGGTTTGTTTTTTATGACATTTAAGACAGGTATGTCATAAACCTGTTTTTATAAGGATATTTTTATATTTATAAAAGGAAACTATTTTGGTGTTTAACTACTGATGAGTAAGTTAAGGTTTGATAGCATCATTATGTACGGAGAGTTTTGTCCTTATATTAAATATATAGTGATTTAAGGCGAGTTACCCTGAAAAATAAACAGTTGTTATATCTAGGATGAAAGAGAAAATATATTGAATCAAGAAATGCTAGTAAAAATTGTATACTAGATTTTTAATTTATCGAGTATTTCTTTTGCCTCATTGTTCCCTTGTTCAGCGGCCTTACGTAACCAGTAAATGGCCTTATTAGCATCAGGTTTTACCAAATTGCCATCCATGTACATAACCGCAAGTGCACTCTGTGCTCGTTCAAGCCCTTGTTCAGCCGCCTTAACTAACCAGTAAATGGACTTGGTGTTATCCTGTTCCAAACCTCCTATACCATTCATGTACATCATAGAAAGTTGGTACTGTGCGATCATTTCTCCTTGCTCTGCTGCTTTATGCGCCCAGTAGGCGGCCTTATTTTCATCTCTATCTACTCCATTACCAGTAAAATACATGGTTCCAAGAATATCTTGTGAGCCAGCATTTCCTTGTTCGGCTGTCTTATGGAACCAAGAAATGACTTTGGCTATATATTGCTTGGGTATTTCCTTTCTGATAAATAGACTTCTGAGAACAAACTGTGAGGTGACATGTCCTTGCTCAGCTGCTTTAAGATACCAATAAACAGCTTCTGTGTAATCTTTACTTACATGGTACATAAACCCTTTTGACCACATTTCCATTAATGAAAATTGTTTAATTTCAGCAATATACTTTTCAGCTGCCTTTTTACTATCAGCATCAGTATTTGCAGATTTTAATTCTTTCCTTAAACGAGCTATTTCTTTACGAGATTTATTCAGTTCTTGATTACTAGCCTTTAAAGCTTCTAGTTGTTGTTGTGCTTCGGAGTTGGATGTTTTTAATTTTTTAAGGCTAGCTGCTATTTGTTGAGTATTAGTTTCAATTTCAGCCTTAAGGTAATATTTATCACCAGTCCATTCTTCCTTAAGAATCTTTACTTTTGTTAGGCCTGCAGTAACGGCTTTTATATTTTCACTTGCGTATGACTTTCCTGAGCTGTCTTTGGTGATGTTTATTTCATGCTGTATATACGTTCCAATCTCTTGTAAGAGAATTACCTTTATTTGATCTAGAGCGATAATTCGACTAGTGAACTTGCTATCTGCTTCAGAGGCGTTATAGGTGTACTCACGGATGTACGTTTTTGCTAGCAGATTGGAGCTAAGAAATACAAATAGAGTAATTGTATAAAATATTCGCATTAATATTATCTCCAATCCTTGTTCGTAACATTCATCATTTTAGTAAATTTCTTAATATGTTTTGAAAAATCGTTGTTCATTTCGTTTAAATGAAATTTACAGAGAATACCGCAAATCTTTGATGTCTAGATCTTACTCTATCCTTGTTTAATGCTATCACGAATTAAGTCTGCTACCGAATCAAATACAGGCTTCAAGGAGTTTGGTGAGGTTTGTATATATCGAGCAGTAATATCACTAACCGAATGATTAAGTGCTCTCTTAATAAGTAGGTAGTCACAGCCAGCTTCAGAGGCATAGGAGGCAAAGGTTCTACGTAGGTCATGCCTTGTTATCCTATACCCTAAATATTGGCTAGCAGTGAGTAGAGATTTACGTATATCAGACGATTTAAAGCCCTCAGGGTTAGCCTCTAAGAACGGCATGAGATTATCTGTAAGCCATTCTGTGAGGGGGATATTATGGTCTGAGTGGTTCTTTGTCTCGGTAATAATGAGCACTCCTGTAGCTACTGAGGAGCTTGTGATCTGCATTGCTTCATTGGCACGTAAGCCTGTATGTAATAGTAGATCTAGGTATAAGTGAGTGTGCTCATTTTTTAGTTTTAACAGTCCTTTATAAAATAGAGGCAGGTCTTGAAGTGGGATGTATGATGTTCTTGGCTTGAGCTGTTTTGTTAATCTTTTCGTTGCCAGTATCTGAATAGGATTATCCCTCATTCCTGAATAACGTAATACAGCCTGTAATATCTTCATTGATTTATTTGATTGCGCTATCGAACGTTCACAATTCTTCAAATACACAGAAACAACTAAATCCTCAGTAATGTTATTTATTGGCAGGTGATGGAAATCCTGTAGATAACAGTCATACACACCCTTATATGATTCTACTGTGGATGGTTTAAGGGTGATGTTAGATACATAACTATCATAAGCAGTATTGAATAGAGGGGATGTTGCTGAGTAGGAAGAAGTAGGAACGGGAAAAGCGGTAGAGGTTAATTCCTGCATCTTAGCCTCACCCAGTACCCTAGCTTCTGATACTGATAGATTGGGATACTTAGCTATAACCTTCCTCTTGGACTTGCCGTTGATGGTAGGTTCTATGAAGTACGAGACTTTCCCAGATTGGTATATACGAACACCAAAGCCAGTTAAAATGGTATCTCGAAGTATAGTGGGGCTAGTGTTTGTGCTGATTGCTTCGTCAGTTAGTTCTATATTCATTGGTTAATCACCTAAATAGTTAATTAATTAACTAGCTAAGCAATTGATATATAAAGTCAAACTGGGGGTGTAGTGGTCACAGGTTCGAATCCTGTCATCCCGACCAAAAAACAAAAAGACTGTCTCTAACGAGACGGTCTTTTTTTTGGCCGGGATGACAGAGTTTTATTCCTTATCGGCATGTTTTATAAATCTAGTCATCCCACTCTATCAGTTCACCACTATCTGTTTTAATGTTTACTGTACTGCCTTGCTATTTCATAATTGACCTTTCCGTGATTGCTGGCGCGAGAACCTACTACCACAGAAGTAAAATATCAGCACATCAGATCCGTAATATCCCCACAACCATCCATGTTGTTTAAATCCCCAATCACCCCAATATTTGGTTAAACTCGACCCATTATTTGCTACATAGATCAATAATCGATTCACTATGAAAGATGCCAACCCAAATACCATTTACCTGAAAGACTACACCCAACCTGCTTACTGGATTACTGATGCTGATCTGGTTTTTGATCTTGAAGAGGAGCAAACACTGGTTAGTTCTACTTTGAGTTTAATTAAGAATAAAAATGTTGCTGGTGAACAATCCCTGGTTCTACAGGGTGAAGAGCTGATTCTTGAAAGTATTTCTCTTGATGGCAGGGAATTGGCGGTCAACGAATTTGAAGTGACTGATGCTGATCTTACTGTTTACTCTGTACCTGATACGTTTACGCTGGAAATAAGAACCATCATCAAACCGCAGGAAAATACTTCGCTTGAGGGTCTGTATAAATCCAGTGGTAATTTTTGTACGCAATGTGAAGCTGAGGGTTTCAGAAAAATTACGTATTTCCTTGATCGTCCGGATGTGATGGCGAAATTTACCACGACGATTATCGCAAACAAGGAAAAATATCCTGTTCTATTGTCGAACGGTAATCCAGTAGGTTCGGGTGAATATGAGAATGGTTGGCATTGGTGTAGGTGGGAAGATCCATTTAAGAAGCCCTGTTATTTGTTTGCATTGGTTGCGGGGGATCTGGCTTATATTGAAGATCACTTTATGACTGCGTCAGGTAAATCTGTTTGTTTGCGTATTTATGTGCAACATCACAATATTGATCAGTGCGATCATGCTATGCGTTCTCTGGTTAAATCCATGCAATGGGATGAGCAGGTTTATGGTCGTGAATATGATTTAGATGTTTATAACATTGTTGCGGTGGATGATTTCAATATGGGCGCGATGGAAAATAAAGGGCTCAATGTTTTTAATTCCAAATACGTACTGGCAAAAAAAGAAACCGCGACAGATGTTGATTTTATTAATATTGAAGCGGTGATTGGTCATGAGTATTTTCATAACTGGAGTGGTAATCGTGTCACCTGTCGTGACTGGTTTCAGTTAACCCTGAAGGAAGGTTTAACGGTTTTCCGGGATCAGTGTTTTACTGCTGATATGAATGCTGAAACAACAAAGCGTATCGATGATGTTAATGTTTTACGCACAGCACAGTTTGCTGAGGATGCGGGGCCGATGGCTCACCCGATTCAACCTGATTCCTATTTAGAAATTAATAATTTCTACACCGTGACGGTTTATAACAAAGGTGCGGAAGTGATTCGTATGATTCATACCATTCTGGGTGAAGCTGGTTTTAGAAAAGGCATGGATTTGTATTTTGATCGCCATGATGGACAGGCAGTGACAACAGAAGATTTTATTGCTGCCATGGAAGCGGCAAATGATGTTGAGCTAACGCAATTTAGATATTGGTATAAACAGTCGGGTACGCCTGAAATATCGGTGCAGGAATTTTTTGATGAAAATACACAGCGTTATGAACTGGTGTTAAAACAAAGCACGCCAGCGACACCGGAACAGGATAATAAAGCCGCTTTTGATATTCCTGTTTGTGTGGGTTTGTTAAATGCTAATGGTAGTGATATGGAAGTCGAACATGCGGGAGCTAAACAGACTTCGCATACGCTACGTTTAAATGAAGATGAACAACATTTTGTTTTTGAGAATGTAAAAGAAAAACCGGTGCTCTCATTATTACGAGGTTTTTCTGCGCCGGTAAAAATTAATTTCAATCGTTCCGATGAAGAGCTGGCTTTTTGCATGGCGAATGACAGTGATGGCTTTAATCGCTGGGATGCTGGGCAGCAGCTAGCCATTCGTATAATTTTGAATAGTGTTGATAACGGTATCGAGCAAGTGGTACCAGATTACTTTGTTAACGCTTATCAAAAAATATTGTCGAATCAAAATCTGGATAAAGCCTTGTCAGCGAGAGCGCTGTCCTTACCATCACAGGCGTATATTTCAGAAATGATGACGGTGGTTGACGTTGATGCGATTCACCAATCACAGAAGCAAATGGAGCAAGCGCTTGGTGTGGCATTATTTGATGACTGGTTAAAAGTTTATCAACACTGTGAATCAGTTGAATATGATTTATCTCCTGCTTCCATGGGCGCGCGCATGCTAAAAAATACGGCTCTGTCTTATATGGTGGCGAGTCAGGATGAGCGGGCAGAAGCTTTGGCACTGAAACAATTTGAACAGGCCAGTAATATGACAGATCAGCTAGCTGCTTTTCGTGTACTGATTCATCATGCCTGTGATTCACGTGAAAAAGTGATCGAAGATTTCTATCAACAGTGGCAACACGATCAACTGGTGATGGATAAGTGGTTCATGATTCAGGCTACCGCACCTCAGGCTGATACCCTAGAAAGGGTAGAGCAGTTGTTCAAGCATGACGATTTTGATCTAAAAAATCCCAATCGTGTGCGTTCTTTGTTGGGTGCCTTCTGTTCGGCCAATCCTGTTTGTTTCCATGCCGCCAATGGTTCTGGTTACCAGCTGCTGGGTCATTACATCGAGCAGCTCAATGATTTGAATCCTCAAATTGCCTCACGTTTAACTTCGCCTCTCACTCGCTGGAAGCGTTATGATGAGCAGCGGCAGATTCATATGACGACTGAACTGACCAGGTTGAAGAAATTACCACAACTTTCACGGGATGTTTATGAATTGGTAGAAAAAAGCCTGGATTAATATTTTGTCTAACCATCTGAAATTAAAAGATTTATTGTTGTTTTAATGTGCGTGCTACAGTATTTACATTGTTTTCTATGCAGAGATGAATGAGAGCAGCTACAATTAGTTATTGTCGGATTATTCTTATGCGTTGTTCTGATTATTATACTGATCATTGGAGTTGTGTTTTATGAGCAATATTGTTTCCATCTTCGAAAATACACAAAAAGAAGAAACAAAGCCGGTTGTGGTTCTAGCTGATGATGATCCATCGATTCGCCTGATGGTACGTCATGTACTGGAATCTGATGATTATGAAATTGTAGAAGCGGAAGATGGTCTGGATGCTATTAAAGCCGTTGAAAAACAACACCCTGCATTAATTTTACTGGATGCAGTGATGCCAGGGCTGGATGGTTTTACTACCTGTCAGCAACTTAAGGAAAGAGGTCATGCTGACGTCCCCGTCATCATGCTAACTGGGCTGGATGATGATGCCTCAGTTGAACGTGCTTATGATGTGGGTGCTATCGATTACATCACCAAGCCTATCAAGTGGGCTGTGCTCAAACATCGTGTACGTTCGATTGTTAAGCGAGTAATGGCAGAGCGCAAAATAGAGTGTCTTGAATACCGTGATAGCTTAACCCAGCTACCCAATCGTTTATTGTTTGTTGATCGCCTGGAGCAGGCCATTGTTCGTGCAGAGCGACATCGAGAATCAATTGCCCTGATGGTGATAGATATTGATGATTTTAAATTAGTGAATGATTCATTTGGTCATGAAGCGGGCGATAAGTTAATTAAGGCTGTAGGTGATTTATTATCTAAATCCATGCGTCGTGCAGATACTGTAGCGCGATTAGGGGGTGATGAGTTCGCCATTATTATTGAAAATATTGATGGTCAGGAAGATGCGATTTCTATTGCAGATAATGTCACCACTATTCTTGAACATAATGTGCGTCTGGATGATCAGGAAACCTTTACCAGCGCGAGTGTTGGTATCGCAATGTTCCCTAATGATGGTATGGACGCAGGTACTTTATTGAAAAATGCAGATACTGCTATGTTTCGTGCCAAGGAAAAAGGTCGCCGTTGTTTCCAGTTTTATAAATCGGAAATGAGCGTTAATGCGATGGAACGATTAGAACTGGAAAACAGCATTCGTACGGCCATTGATAATAATGAACTGGTGATTCATTACCAACCTACGATTGATATTCATAATAATGAAATTTCGGGTGTAGAAGCGTTGTTGCGATGGCAGCATCCTGAAAAAGGTATTATTACTCCCGAAGATTTTCTTCAAGTGGCTATAGATAGTGGCTTGATCGTTTCAATTGGTGAATGGGTGATCAAAACCATTTGTCATCAATTGCGAATATGGAAAGATGCAGGTATGGAAAACCAGAATATAGCTATTAATCTTTCAGCGAAACAGTTTAAGGGACAGGATCTTGTTACAGTTTTTAAAGTGGCAATGGAAGAATATCAGATTGATGCCTCTGAACTAACTATTGAAGTGACTGAAAAAACCTTAATTTCCAGTGAAGGTGAAATTGAAGATACCCTGGGCAAGTTGCATGATATGGGTATGACTATCACTGTTGATGATTTTGGTATTGGCTTCGCCTCATTGACTAACCTGAAAGATTTACCGGTTGATGTGGTTAAAATTGATGAGAAATTTATTGTAGGTGTGCCAGATAATGAGCAGGATGTAGCTGTGGTGACGGCCATTGCAGGCTTAACACGTGGCCTGAAATTAAAATTATTGGCTGAAGGTATTGAGAATGAACGCCAGCTGAATTTGCTCAAGGGTCTGGGGTGTCAGTATGCCCATGGTTTTTACTGGAGCAAAGCATTACCCGCCGATCAATATGAACAATTCTATTTGAACCGTATTTATAATTTAGGTTAGTTGCATATAAACCGAGCCTTGTTGATTTGCTTGCAGTGGATCAACAAGGCTTTTATCGTTTTAGATCATTATTTTTTAATATGTCCTTAAGTAATATTCATTATTCGATTATTTTAGCGTGGCTAATTTCTGTAAAATAAGGTAAAGCTGATAATGAAAATATTAATAACTGGTGCTAGTCGTGGAATTGGTCTTGAAATGGTGCGTTATGGACTGGATCAGGGCTGGAATGTATTGGCCTGTTGCCGCAATCCACAGCAAGCTGAAAAATTGTTATCCATGGCACAGTTGTCCAATGGCAGGGTTAGTGTTTTTCTGGCGGATATGTCCGAGCTGGCGACGTTACAGGCATTAGCTTATGAGCTACGTCATGAAGCCATCGATATGCTGATTAATAATGCAGGTGTGTATGGTTCAGATAAAAATCGTTTTGGCCAGGTCGATGCCTATGACTGGCTTGAAACTTTTAAAGTGAATAGTATTGCACCGATGAAAATGGCTGAATTATTTGTTGAGCAATTAGCTATGGGTAAATCAAAAATCATTGCCTGCCTGAGCAGTAAAATGGCTAGTATGGATGATAATGCCTCGGGTGGAAGTTATATCTATCGTTCTAGTAAGGCAGCATTGAATGCAGTAGTGAAAAGTTTATCCATTGATCTATCTGATAAAGCAATAAAGTGTGTAGCACTGCACCCCGGTTGGGTCAAAACGGATATGGGTGGACCCAATGCTGAAATCAGTACAAAAAAGAGTGTCAGCCAGATGTTCGATATTCTGCTTAATCTAAAAGCAGAAGATAGTGGGCGTTTTATTGATATAGATGGAAGTGATATTCCCTGGTAGTTGTCTACGGAAACAAGAAAATAAAATGTCACTAGATTTCACAAACAGCGACCTTCAAATATTGCAGCGTATGGTAAAACAGGCTGCAATAGAGGAAATATTATCTCGATTTAATAAGCATGATTTCGCTTATAAAGATGATGGTAGTGTTATAACCAGTGCTGATCTGGCAATGCAAAAAAGACTGGAGCGTGAACTCAAACAGGCCTGGCCAAAAATATTAGTGCTAGGTGAGGAGATGACGACGGCTGAACAACAGGCTGTTATTGACAGTGGTGAAGCATACTGGTGCCTTGATCCCCTGGATGGTACAAATAATTATGCTGCGGGTTTACCCCTGTTCGCTGTTTCTATTGCTTTAGTGGTTAATTCAGAACCAGTGCAGGGCTTAATTTATGATCCCATGCGTGATGAAATGTTTACAGCCAGAAAAGGTGAGGGTGCATACCTTAATGCCGAAAAACTGAGGATGACAAACAGGACTCATCATGCACATAGCGTGATTGCTGAAATAGAAATGAAGCGTCTGCCCGAAGAATTGATAATGCGTTTGATGAAAGAACCACCTTATGGATCGCAACGTAATTCAGGTTCTTCAGCCATAGACTGGTGTTGGGCAGCAGCAGGTCGTTTTGATGTATATCTACATGGTGGACAAAAACTCTGGGATTATGCTGCTGGGCAATTAATTTTTTCCGAGCTGGGTGGGCACTCTATTTCATTAGATGGTGAGCCAGTTTTTAGAGGTAAACTTGAAACACGCTCGGTACTAGCTGTGCAGGATCGAGCTTTGTTTGATGACTGGTACAAGTGGCTGGGTGTGCCGATTAAACAATAATAGCTAGTTATTTGTTTACAGTTGAAGTGTTTAGATCTTCATATCACAGGTATATTCCAAGTAAAATTTCAGGTTCTTAATTCAAAGAATTAGCATAACCCTGATTTCCGTGCTATTTTTTCATACAGGTTCATTCGTTTTATCAGTAGATAATGGTGAATGAAACTATATTGTTAATTTAATCAATCAGATAAAGCTGATTAGCTATTGAAATTGATTCTTAATCTCAATGTTGTTGTATGAAATTTAAAAAGACAATTAAAATGACAGGTCGTAAGTGCCCAGTCTGATAAAGCCACAAGGTGTGATTTAACTGTGTTGATACGGACAATCAGCGCCGTATTTACTCGTCTGCCTGTTTTATTACTGGCGGCTGTTTTATCTTCGTGCATGTCAGCAGGAACAAAACAGTCATCATTAAGTGTTTCAGAAAAGAAAATAATATCAAAACACAGTCATACGTTAAAAAAATACCGTAAATATCTCAGTAATCCCAAAAATACACTTTATCGTAGTGAAGTTCTCAGGCGTTTAGCTGTACTTGAACTTGATGAAAGCGAAGCTCTTGCCGCACAACGTGAAGGAAAGAAATTGCTAGCTGCTGAAAGTGCGTTACGTTCTTCAATTAAACACTATCGTGCTTATTTAAAATTATATCGCAATAAAAAAGATAATGATCATGTGCTCTATCAGTTAGCCAGGGCCTATGATCTTGCTGGTGAAACTGAAAAAACATTGGTAACACTGAATGAAATTGCTCGGCGTTATCCGGCTTCGGAGTATATTGATGAAGTACAGTTTCGTCGCGGTGAGATTTTGTTTGTATTTGGTGAATACCTGAAAGCAGAGCAAGCTTATAAAGCGATTATAAAAAAATCAAAAACGACAAAATTTCGTGAAAAAGCACTATATAAACTGGCCTGGTCTCAATTTAAACAGGAAAATTATGTAAGCTCGCTATATAGCTGTATTAATTTTCTAGATAGAAAATATGCCCAGGGTAAATTAAAAAAGGCATCATTATCTAAAGCCTTATCCAGTACAGAAAAGGGATTTATTGATGATGTTTTACGACTTGCTAGCCTCTCGTTAACCTACCAAAAAGGCACAAAATCGATTCAGCGATTAATTGCAAAGAAAGGGGATAGAGAATATATACCATTACTCTATCAAAAATTATCAGAGTTCTATTTGAAGTCTGAACGAACTGTAGATTCTACTAATGTTCTTCTAGATTATGTAAAACAATATCCACTGACAGTACAGGCTTTTGATTTTTATCTGTCAGTGATTGATCAGTTTAAATCAGCAGGACTTGCTGATCTTCTTGTTAAGTCAAAGAAGGGGTTTGTGCGTAACTTTGATGTTGGTAGTCAGTTTTGGAAAAAACAAAATAGAACTGTCAAGCGTAGAATTAAAAGGGAACTGAAAACACATATTCGTGATATTGCAAATTATTATCATGCTTTAGCTACGAAATCAGGTCGTTCAAAAGATTATATTAAAACAACTGTTTGGTATAGAAAATATATTCATTCACTACCTTCGGATGTGGACACGCCGCTGATGAATTTTATGTTGGCAGAGTCTTTGGATAATGCTAAGCGATATCCTGAGGCATTAAAAGAATATATAAAAACAGCCTATGACTACTGGCCCCATAGCAAAAGTGATGAGTCGGGATATGCTTCGATTTTGGTGTATAAAAAAATTCAAAGTAATACCGGCAAGAAAGAATTGGAGAAAATAAAAAAACTGGCATTTAATAATTCAATACGTTTTTGTAATAAGTTTAAAAATTCAAAGTATACTCCTGCCGTAATTTCTAAGATCAGCCAGGCTCTATATGCTAAAAAAGATTATAAAGGGGTGGCTGAATTTTTGGCAAATCATGAGCACCTTAAAAACTTGAAAGACAAATCTTTTTTTAAGGCTGCCTGGCTGATCAATGCGCATTCATTATTTGAGATGGGTGAGTATGCTTCTTCTGAGCAGGCTTATAGTTTGATTCGCGATGTGATAATGAAGGATGACCCGATATACAATGATATATCGGAAAAATTAGCCGCTACCATTTATCTACAGGGAGAGATATATCGTGATCTCAAATACCACAAGTTGGCTTATTATCATTTTATTCGTATAGGTAAGCTGGTTCCTACATCTAAAATTGTCGCAACAGCACAGTATGATGCTGCAGCAACACTAGTTCAGTTAAAAAAATGGGATGAAGCTATCGATATTTTAGAGAAATTTCGTATTCAGTTTCCTGAAAATAAAAAATTTACTCAGGGTATTTCAGAGAAACTGGTGTTGAGTTACACCAAATCTGGGATGCTTAAAAAAGCAGCTAATGAAGCCTATTATTTGTCGGGGATATTGACTGACGATGATGCACGGAGGAATTTAATATGGCTGGCAGCAGAAACATATCAAAATGCAGGAGTTGATAAAAAAGCAAATGATATTTATAAGCATTATATTAATGAATTCCCAGATCCTTTCGTGGAAAATATAGAGGCGCATCTCCGTGTTATTGAATATGTAAGAAAAAATAATAATCCATCGGTTTTAAATGAGTGGTTATTAAAGACAGTGAAGGCAGAAAAATCTGGCCATTCGAAGCGTACTGATCGTACCAAATTTATTGCGGCTAATGCCGCCTTAGAATTGGCGGAGGTGGAAGTTGAAAAATTCAAGAAACTTAAGCTTAATGTGCCCCTAAACGTTAGTCTGAAAACTAAAAAGAAATCAATGAAGAATGTTCTAAAGTTGTATTCTGACCTGATGGCATATGGAATTGCCGATATAAGCACCGCATCTACCTACTATATTGCAGAAATTTATGGCCACTTCGCTAGTTCATTAATGGATTCTGAAAGACCAGGTGAGCTAAATGAAGAAGAACTTGAACAGTATGATATTTTGTTAGAGGAGCAGGCTTATCCGTTTGAGGAGAAGTCAATTGAAGTACATGGTGTTAATGCACGACGAACTAGTGATGAAATTTTTGATTCATGGGTAAAAAAGAGTTTGCATGCACTTGAAAATTTACAACCTGTTAGATACAAAAAAACTGAAAGAATAGATGCCTATGTTGAATCTAATTACTAAATTTTCTGCTGTATATTTTCTGACTATTGTACTAGTTTCATGTGCATTGGATGTTAAGGACGATAAAAACACGGCCAGGGCGAATAATGAAATAAAAGCGCTTAAGTTTTATGAAGAAGCCAACGATGAGGCTAAAGATGGTGAGATTGATGCTGCAATTGAGTTGTTTAAAAATGTGATAAAGTTAAAGCCAGATTTTGCCACTGCCTATACAGGGCTTGGCTTGCAGTATTTACATAAAAAAGAGCTTGATAAGGCACAAAAAGAATTTAAGAAGGCTATATCGCTTGATCGTAATGAGTTTGTTGCTTATAACCATTATGCGGTCATTCTTCGTATGCAAGGGGAATTCCTTAAAGCTAAGGAATATTATCTAAAGGCAATTAAGATTAATTCTAAATATGCGCAGGCACATCTAAACATCGGAATTTTATATGATATTTATTTGTATGATCATAAACAGGCGATGCATCACTATAAGACGTACCAATCATTGACTACTAATGAAGACAAGCTGGTTGCTAAATGGATAGTGGATATAGACCGGCAAATTGCGATTAGTGATGGAGATGGAGGATGAAAAAGTGAAAATATTTAAACAGGTGTTGCTGATATTTTGTTTATCTTCCTCTGTATCTATTGCTGAAGAAGTTCGGGTTGAAATGCAGGGTATGTCAGTTGTTGGTAATAAGGAATCACCTAATTTGTTGTATATTGTGCCATGGAAGGAAGCAAAGAAAGTGGATGATAATGCGCTTAATAAGTTCCCAAAATTATTTGATGAGACTGTGAATGAAGAGTTTGAAAAAGAAATCAGGTAAATATAAAAACAAATAATGCACAAAAAAGTGTATCGTTTAAGATTAACATCAGGTGTTAATTGAGTTCCATGTTAAATACAGGAGAGGATCATGTATTCTGAATTTGTAATTTTTTTGCAATCTGGCGGTACTTTTATGTACCCCATTATGATTGTTTTTGCGTTTGGTCTAGCGATTGCATTTGAACGCTATATCTATTTATCATCTGTTAAACGAAACAATAGAAAACTTTTAGGTAAGATTGTTCCTTTATTGAATCAGAAGCAATACTCGGAAGTGCAAAAAATTACTGAGAACTCCAAAGTTGCTATTTGTATGATGCTGTCACTAGGTATAGAGCGTCAGCAGGAGACTGATAAGCGGGAAGATGTAGAGATGGCCATGGAAGAGGTCATGATGGAAACTATTCCCAGGCTGGAAAAACGTACTCACTACATTGCCATGTTTGCCAACATTGCCACATTGCTGGGTTTGCTAGGTACGATTACCGGTTTGATTAAGGCATTTACTGCTGTGGCACAGGTTGACCCATCATTAAAAGCTGAGATTCTGTCAAGTAGTATTTCGGTTGCGATGAATACAACGGCGTTTGGTCTTGGTGTAGCAATTCCACTCATAATTTTCTTCTCGATGTTGCAATCAATTACCACGGAAATCGTTGATAGCTTTGAAATGGCGACAGTTAAATTTTCTAATTTAATAATGAAAAATAGTAAATAGAAGTTAATAGCATGTCGCGTAAAAGATTCAGGGTTGGTAATAAAATAAAAACTGTAGAGCTAGACATTACAGCCTTCATGAATTTGATGGTTGTGCTGGTTCCATTTTTATTGATGATGACAGTATTTGCTAACTTAAGCATTCTTGATTTTAGATTGCCCTCTGCAGAGGATGTAAAAGAAGCAAGTGATGATAAAAAGAAGTTTGGCCTAAATGTTATTTTGTATAAAGAAAAATTAATTCTTGCAGATCAGAATGGGAATGTTATAAAAAATATCCCTGTATCTCAGAGCGGATATAATTTTCATTTGTTAACGCAAACCTTGCGTCTGATCAAGGCTAAGTACCCAGATCTTACAGAAATCGCGATTTTGTCAGAAATAAACACGCATTACGATAATCTTATTAAAGCTATGGATGCGGTTCGTGAATATAAGGTGTTGTATCAGGGTGAAATAGTTGTGGCAGAACTATTTCCTGATATTTCAATTGGTGATGCCCCGGAAAATAATTCAGGTAAGTCAGACTAATGAAAGAATCAGGTCGCGCAAAAAGAATGAAGAGGCATCATGCCCGAGGCTCAGACAAAAATGCAGTTCTGAATATGATTTCATTGATGGACATTTTTACCATACTGGTGTTTTTTCTATTGGTGAGTGCAGCTAGTTCGGATATCTTGCCGACGCCAAAAAATATTACCTTGCCACGATCGTCAGCTGAATTATCACCTAAAGATAGCCTTGTTATTATAGTCGGTGAAGACAAAATACTATTGCAGGGTAAACGATTGACAGATATTGAGTCGGTGATAGCCAGTAAAAATAAGTTGATTATGCCGCTTTATGATGCACTGAATAAGATGGCTTCTTCCACTTCGTCTACAAGTGACAAGCAGGTTATGATTAATAATGGTGTCACTATAATGGGTGATAAGACCATGCCTTATGGCCTGCTGAAAAAAATCATGCTGTCCTGTTCGGCAGCAAAATTTGTCAATATTTCATTTGCTGTAAATCGGATAGTCAAAAAGAATGGCTAGTATTACCATTTCTACAAATGTTAATGAAGATATGTTTCTACCCTGGGTAGAAAGTGCAAGTGATAGGCGTTTTAAGCGTATACTGATCCTGTTTGTTACTATCTTTGTTTTGATTAGTGCAATCGTTCCATTTATACCAGTGCCTGAAATGGTTAAAAAAGATTTAAAAACCGTTTCCCCGCGTATATCAAAATTGATCAGGGATAAGCAAAAAGTACCGCCACCTGAACCAGCAATTAAAAAGAAAACAGATAAAAAACCGACCAAAAAGGAAGCAGTTGTTAAGAGAAAACAGGCTGCCTATAAAAAAGCGGCTAGCAGCGGTTTACTGGCTTTGAGTAATGAGCTTTCAGATCTAAAAGATGATTTCGATTTTTCTGTGTTAGATACACAGCCACTTAGAAAAGCTCAGTCATCAGATAAAATATTGAAAAAAGATTTTATCACTGCCAATGCTGTTCGAAATAGCAGTGGTATTAAGACAGACGATCTAACGCGCACAACTAGTGTAACAAAATTATCTGGGAGAAAAACGACCAGTGTTACTAGTGAAATTGCTGACATGTCAGTAGCTGCAAGTAGGGCGGGGTCATCTGGAAGAAAAACTGCGCGTAGTGAGCGTGAAATTGAACAGGTATTCCAGAAAAATAAGGGTGCAATTTACAGTATTTATAATCGTGCTTTAAGAAAAGACCCTACCCTGGAAGGTAAGATGGTAGTTGAATTGACTGTCAGTCCAAACGGCAAGGTTATTCGGTGCCGCGTTGTTTCCAGTGAGCTGAGCGCACCAGCATTAGAAAGAAAAATTGTTTCTAGAATCAAGATGTTCAAATTTAGTGCTGCCAATGTACTGGAAACGACAGTCAAATATCCTATAGATTTTTTACCTTCTTAGTATTTCCTTGATCAGAAGCTTCCGCCAAGATAAGGATAGTTAGTCAACTGCCAACCATAAATACCAACTAGCGATAGACTCATAAGGATGCCAGCATTCAGCAATGGCCAAATAATCTTCAGTGGTGGGTTTTTCTGGCAGTGTGTAGTGCAATGCCAGGGATTTGCGTAAGGCAAGATCCCCCAGCGGTAAAACATCCAGCCTGCCCAGAGAGAACATCAGGAACATATCTATAGTCCATGGTCCAATACCGGGTAGTTGAATCAGACTATCATGGATTTCCTGGTTATTCATAGTATGCATGCCTCGTAGGGGAATCGTATCTGTCAGGCTGGCATGGCATAAAGCACGTAAATATCTTATTTTTTGTTTAGAAAGTCCGCATACGGCTAGTTCATCATCGCTAAGAGCGTTTATAATCTGCTCATTGAAATTATCTGTTGAGAGTTTGGTCAGTAGTTTATTTTCAATAGCTTTCGCTGCCTTTACAGAGAGCTGTTGATTGATGATGGCCCATACCAGGACATGGAAATGAGAGCGATGTAGCAGGCTGCTATCATCGAACAGGGTGCAGATACCATGTTTATCAATTAGTTTCTTGAGAGTGGCATCTACTTTTTTTAAATGTAGGGTGGCTGCCAAAACTTTTTTTTGCATTGATTTCTCTATTAAATGAATAAAATTATGAGTTATTTCAACGTTAGTCACAGATCCCGAGGTCGATATTATATGTCACCCGTTTTACTGGATCACCACAATTTGAAATGGATCTGGTTGAGCGCCGGTTTGTTGTTATTTGTTACTTTTTTTGCTGGTTATATTGTGGGCTTTGAAAAGTCGAATAATAAATGGCTGGCCAGGCTTGATCCAGTAGAAATTACCTTGCCCAGTGCCCAGGTTTCAGAACTGAGTGATGTTGAGCCGAAAATACCAGAAATTGAAGAGCCGGGTGCCAGTATTGATGTGGATAGTGTTGATAAACCGGTACTTACAAAAGCAGTCGTCAAGACAACAGAAATTAAACCATCTGGGATTAAAGCGGCTTTTATTGAAAAAAAACAGCTCAAGCCAGAAGCAAAAACTAGTGCATCACCGAAGACACCTGTAGAAGTGGAAACAGTCAAAGAATCGGTGTCGCCTGGAAGTGTGCCCGCTGTAGAAAAGTCGATACAGAACAAACAGGATATTGAACCATTATCAAAACCACCAACTGAAGCAACAGTCATTGTCGATGATGCAAGTGAAGAAACTGCGCGCTATACCATACAGACTGGTATGTACAGGAGTTATGAAAATGCGGCCGCCAAAGTAGAACTGCTTATCAATTCAAATTTGAGTGCTTATTTACAGGAATTTAAAAATAAGAATAATGAGATGCGTTATAACGTTCGTTTTGGTTACTTTAGTTCATACTCCAATGCCGCTCAGGCATTGAACATTTATCGGCAAAGCCATTCGGATGTTGGCTATGTTGCCAGTTATAACAGTGAATGAGTACTTCGAGTCAAATAAAATTACTCAGCTTTGACCTGGATGACACCCTGTGGCCGTGTAAGCCCACTATTATGTCGGCAGAACACAAGCTGTATACATGGATGGCGCAGCGAGTGCCGGAAATTACTGCTCGATTTGATATTGAGGCCTTACGTAGCCACCGAATGGCCTTTCTGGAGCAAAGACAGGATTTGGCGCACGACATGTCAGCCTTGCGTATTGAGTCGTTAAAATCACTGGCTGTTGAGATGGACCTTGATTCAGGTTGGGTGCAGGAAGCATTTGAGGTCTTTTATCAGGCTCGCCAGCAAATTACGCTATACGATGATGTCGCCCCTGTGCTCGATGCCCTGCAACGACAATATCGAATGACAGCACTTACCAATGGCAATGCCAGCATCGAAAAAACAGGCGTTTCACACTGGTTTGAGTTTTCGGTTTCCGCGGCTGAGGTGGGTCACCAGAAACCACACCCACTATTTTTTGAAACCATGCTGGATAAGGCAGGGCTGGCTGCCAATCAGGTGCTACATATCGGTGATGATCCTTATCGTGATATTTCTGGTGCTGTCGATGCCGGAATTCGTAGTGTCTGGCTGAACCGGGCAGGGCAGTCATGGCCGCATGAAGGTTTTCAGGCTGACCACCAAATTGAGTCTCTGGTCGATTTACCAGAAATCCTGCGCGAAATGCAGGCCAATTGATTCTAAATTCGATATAATTCGCCCTTCCTTAAAATAAGATTAAGCGCACGACAATAGAATGAAGTTTAAAACCGACGATGTCCGTATAGCTGGCTTACACGAAGTCCTGCCCCCAGCCGAACTGCACGCAGAATTTCCGATTGATGAGCGGGCATCCGAGACGGTGTACAAAAATCGCGAAGCCATTCATAACATCCTGAATGGCGAGGATGATCGCCTGGTTGTGGTTGTTGGACCCTGCTCTATTCATGACCCCGATGCGGCACGTGAGTACGCAGAACGCCTGAAACCGTTAATCGACGAACTGGCAGATGATCTTTGCATTGTCATGCGCGTCTATTTTGAAAAACCCCGCACCACCGTTGGCTGGAAAGGCTTAATCAATGACCCCGATATGGACGAAAGTTTTCATATCAACAAGGGTTTACGTCTGGCGCGTGGTCTCCTGCTCGATCTTGCCAAACAGGGCATACCCACCGGCACAGAATTCCTCGACCTGATTAGTCCACAATACATTGCCGACCTGATTAGCTGGGGAGCCGTTGGTGCACGTACCACTGAAAGTCAGGGACACCGCGAACTGGCCTCAGGTTTATCCTGTCCCATCGGCTTTAAGAACAGCACCGATGGTGGTTTCAAAATTGCTATTGATGCTGTGCACGCTGCTTCGCGTCCACACGTATTTATGTCGCTAACCAAAGAGGGACATTCTGCGATTTTCTCCACCAATGGTAATGAGGATTGTCACATCATCCTGCGTGGTGGTAAGTCACCTAACTATGATGCCAAAAGTATCCAGCATGCCGCTGACCAGTTAGAACAATGTGATCTACGTTCATCTTTGATGGTCGATTGCTCGCATGCCAACAGCAATAAAGATTATCTTCGTCAGATTGATGTTTGTCGTGATGTGGCTGAGCAAGTTAGCCAGGGTGACAAACGTATCATGGGTGTGATGATCGAAAGCCATCTGGTAGAAGGCAGGCAGGATGTGGTTGAAGGGCAGGAGCTGACTTATGGTCAGAGTGTCACGGATGCCTGTATTTCGTGGGCATCGACTGAGACTTTGTTGAGGGAATTGGCGATGGCGGTTCAGGCGAGGCGTTCTGTTTAATTCTCTGCTGTCATCCTGACAAATTTATCGGGAATAAATTTGAACAGCTGTTGTATAGCTGGCCCTTTAAGGCGAAAGGCAGGATGCCTGAAGTAACGTATGTGAAGGAACTTGTTTTTTTAGCTCGTCATCTCGGCATGTTTCTTAGCCGTGATCAAGATTTTGGTCTTTTGTAGGTTGGCATCCCTTTGTTAACAGTTTAGTTCTTAATCATCGCTGTAGCACATCTCAGTCGATTGGGTCAGTTGTCTGGGCTGACCAACCTCACAAGCCATCCATGGCGAATTGCCGCTACCAAAGCTGAAATCTGAGGCAGCTTGTACAAGGGAATGGTAAAGCAAAAACCTAAAATAAATAAAGATTTGCTTTGCCTGTGGTATTGGCGTAAAAAATACCTTCATATCAAAAACAGCACAGGGTTATTGAGGAGGGTGCGAAGTTGGATGATTTTCGTAATTTACCTCTTTTTCAGGGAATAGGCCGCTTTCCGCCTATCTTGTAAAACATAGTTTTCTGTCTAATACACTGTTATGTTTAAAAAGACCAAAAAGGAGAAATTATGAAAACAAGTATACTTAACCCAATAGCTATCGCATCTATCATTGCTTTAGCTTCAGCACCAGCTGCAGCTGAAACATTTAGCTATACATTTATTTCAGCTAACTATTCAATGTTTAATGAGGATATTGATGGTGTGCCAGAAGATTTAGAGGGTAACGGCATATCTGTCAGCGGCAAATTTAATGTTTTAAATAATTTTGGTATTTTAGCCAGTTATGGCACTGGAAGTGCAGATGTCACTTCTAGCGGAATTACATTAGACGCAGATATCAGCACTACTAGCATAGGGGTTTTTTTTCATACGCCTGTTTCTAACACTGTAGACTTTGTGTTAGGAGCCGGAATAATAAGAGGTAATGTAGATATGGAAATAAATGGAAGTCCTTTACCAAGTGAAGATGCTGACGGTAACGCTATAATCGCGGGAATTAGAGCTATGGCTTCAGATAAAGTCGAAATAGACGTTTTTATTGACAGAACAAAAATTGAAAGTGATTCCAGCACAGATATAAGTTTTGATGCCTCATATTATGTTGATAAAATATTTACCATAGATGCAGGTTATTCATTTGACAGCGATGGAAGCAGCATATCATTTGGTGCAACAAAATACTTTTAATTCAAAAAACATAACAAGGAAAATTAATATGGTCCGTTAAAAGCGTCGCGCAAAAAACGCGTAATGTTTTTAATACCCAGTTTTTTTGCGACGTTAGCGGTAAAATATAATTTTACATCCAGAGATACGCAATGAGGCTACGCCTTAGACTTATACTATTAGTGCTCTCTTCATTTTGCGGAAGCCTATGGGTCTTCTGGATGAATCTGAAAACCCGTGTCAGAGAACAGTTGTTCTTAATATACCAATCTAAGTTTTTCTCTGCGTTCTTTGCGTCTCTGCGGTGAAAGCTTTTATTTTGTTGTTTTTGAAGTTTAATTTGTTTGATGTGACTGGAAATATGTATTAAATGTATAGTGATTTATTTCAAACGGAGTGAGTAAAATGAAACATAAAACGATCTTATCTAATTTCCTATTTGTCTTTATTGTTCTAGCCGTACCTGATGCTTTCGCTGATTATGATTTGATTAATGAAGAAATTCTAAAACATGAAAATCGTATTTCTCAATGGGAGACTAATGCGGTTATAGTCAGTGTGTTGACGGTAGCTGTTGCTATTTTTGGTGGTGTGACTACGATGATACAGGGCTTAAAAGCACCGTGGGTGAAGATTGCTACTGTTGTACTTGGGGTTTGTGTGGTCGCAGTCTCATCTACTAAAGATTATTATTATGAAGATTCAAAAAAAGGTTTTTTAGCCAATGCTAATAAAGCGAGTGATATCATCACTTCTGTCAAAGTGAAGATGAAATTTCATGATCCTTCTGATATGTCTCAGGATTTTTATATGAGTATATTACGAGAGCTCTCGAGCATTAATAGCATGCAATTACCTGTTACCTCAATTTGGGATTTTAATATTGTAAAGCCAGCTTTTGCTGCAACTTCGTCTAATAAACCATGGCTGGAAAAAGAAAATTATGAGGATGATCTGGCCGTTTATTTTGTTGGCCGTGGTGAGGCTGATGATTATAGGGTTGCCAATAATTTAGCTGGTGAAGATGCTTATAAAAAAATGTTGACTCATTATCTTGAGCAGGCAAGAGATAGCGGGATTGCCATTAATGATTTATCGTCTAGTGCTCTTGATGGAACAATAAAAAGTACGGCTGAGCTTATTGATACTATTGTTGTTAAAGAATCTGGCGGAATTAACTTTACTTTGGTGCTAAGGCTTAGCAAGCAATCGCGTGATTTTGCATTAAAGATATTTAAAAAGAATATATTTAATAAGCAGTCCAGTCCTTCAGTTTCTTCTAAGCCTGTTGGTTCTGATGTTAATGGACTTGTAGAGTCTATTCTATTGCAGCAAAAGCAAGTTCAAAAAGACTACAGTAGTGAATCATTTGATCGCTACTAGTAAAAACATATTGCTGATGCCAGAGAAATTATCAATCCAGAAAGCGATGCTTTTTTGAGGAAGTACAGTTTCTGGAAATAGAAAGTAAAGGGATGAGAAATCAATATTAATACGTTATACATAACAAGATTCCAAAAATGAATCTTTAAAATTTTTCTTAAAGGAGTAAGCAAAAAATGATTATTGTTATAACCAATCGCAATTTACCGGTCATCCCGAACAATCAGCCAGTTGATATAAATGTGAGTAGTCTGGGTGTTGATCTCGGTGCAAAAATTGATAATCAGGATCGTATTTTTACAGGTGAGTTTTTACCTGATGCAAACAATAATCCTCAATATAGAAAGTTAAGCTTTCAGCCAAGAGGATCTGAGTCTGTTATTTTTAAAAAGATATCATCGCAAGAGCTTGCAAAACCCTG
>Ga0224511_10000166_pt1 | contig 24992 bp, 11 predicted proteins | sample SF_May12_sed_USG_2_FD_169988 | JGI IMG/M metagenome (GOLD analysis project Ga0224511, IMG submission 169988) | Sediment microbial communities from San Francisco Bay, California, United States - SF_May12_sed_USGS_8_1 | ecosystem: Environmental > Aquatic > Marine > Sediment | place: USA...
GTTCTAAGAAACTACAAAACATTTGTAAGCATGTTATACACCGATAAAAAGCTGAAAGTGCGAGATCTTCGATAGGCTATAAATTATTTTAATACAAAAATGTTTTCCTACAGAAATCGTCAAAACAATACCTTGTTGCCGGCAATTCTGCCTTGAAAACGCCGTGTACGTTTGTAATTGCGGTCACGTGATTTTTCTTGTTCATCCCCCTTGTATCATTATAGCATTGACAAGAATGTCAGCAAGTTACCAAAAAGAAAAGTTCAGTGGTTAAAAGATAAAACACATTTAAATACTTGAAGAAACTACATTCAAAATGCAATTCTTCTAAATAAGAAATGCACCCTTTTTATATGAACTAATGACGTCATAATCACATGGCAAAGAATATAACGTGTCGACCAATGCAATGGTCAAAATAACATGGCTACCGAGAAAAATATATCGCACAAACCATGTACAATGTGTCGATTCTGATCGAGAGGGTTATTTTAAACTGACTTATTACGAGAAAACCGCAATAGCCGAATGTAAAACATATTCGATTATTGTGACTTTACACCCACTTTTTAATAATGTTTTGTTAAAATGAATAATTATACTGGATACCGTATTCAACAAGCAGTTTAAAAACTAAAAACCCTAGAGACTGGTGCCAAAATGAAGTAATGCATTGTGCATACAGTTTACGTACAACTTACTTTTTTAATGTTCGCGGTACACCAACAGTGCGTTATACGGTGAAAGGTCGATACATTTATTAACAACTACTCAAAATTTCAATAAGTTAGAGAAAGGAATACAGACTACACACCTTTATAAAAATGTGTTCTTAGTTGTGGCGCATACTGTACATTCGTTTATTGTAGTCAGAATAAAAACAAATCAGTTTCATAAGTTTGATAATGTTTAGAACCATGTAATAAAAGGAACATTGCACTGTAACAAAAATGACGACCAGCTTGTATTTCAGTTGAACCCTCAAACTACGTACATGTTAATGCAGTATGTCGTCCTATAACATCCTATACATGTATAATACCCGCTGTTTGCTTTACAGTGACAGGTTTAATAAAATAGTCTGGCAGTTCGTTTTTACAAGCGATTTATTGCGTCAATACGAAACAGATATGCAAACGTATTCTATTTCGTGTTGTAATTAAAAGAAACACGGTCGCAACCAGTGCGGGTAGAGTCGCTTTCCTTAGTTTTAGGACAAAAACAACATTTCTTTTGAATGGGTTTGTCTGGCTTGTTTTGACAATGTTTTATCTTTGATCATGTTTGATATTTTAACAATATCTTAGTAACATAATTTTTGTTCAGACAATCAAACTTAATAGATGTGCATTTTACTTTGTGTCGGTAAAACCGCTTTCAATATAAAAGTAATAGTTAATTAAAAGTTAAGTGCCACATTGCTTTTTAAAGGTTTCTTGACGTTTTTTTTTAATTTTTGTTATCAAACACTGCAAACTGGTATGTATAAATAAATCAATTGACCTGCGGTCTCGCGTGATAGATCATTACACAGGCAACTAAAAGTAATACAAACCGACGGATCAACATGCTAACATAATATTCCGTTTGTATTCCGCCATAAGTATGCATCGTCACGTGCACGTTTTCGGCAAACGCACATAAACATTCGTATGTGTATTGATTTATCGTGGAACTACTCAAGATATATGATACGTTCTACGTAATTAGATTACAAGCAGGTTATGGTGCTAATGGGGTTTGAAAGCTTAAATTATGGTATTTTACTAGGTTTTTAGGGGAACTGAGTTACTCGTTTGGAAAAAACCATTTATTAATTTTAAAGTTTACCTGATTTCCAGAACCAATCAGAGTACAGGAAATTTTCAAATTCAGTACCGACTTATTGCATACCTTGTATATTGGTTCAAAACAATCTTTATTTAAGTCTATGGTGAAAGTATGTGAAGCACAAACATATTACGCGAACTGTGAGAAAACAAAACCATATCTTACAAATATTAAGATACATACACCACTGTCGAATTAGCGGTCTGGAATTTTATCTTTCACTTCTTATTTATATAATTCAGATATATCTACTACTGTTATCACGTCGGAAAAAAAACACATTAGCTTTATTATGACGAACTAAACAAACTAATATGTGCTGCTATGAAGTGAGACACAAATAAACAATGCTTAATTGCTAAAAAAATGTATGTATGTTATCATATAAACATTTACTCTTTTATCTGTATATATTTATAAATATCTACCCATTTATCACATGTGTAGATTACAGCAACATTCATTTTGTCTTTAAGATACCCACTGACAATTACGTGTGTGTTTAAGATAAAATAAAGCTGATGTTTATTAACTGTTTCTCAAACAAAACTTAAATGGTAACAGGACCAATGACTATTTTTCGACACCTTGTCAGTGAGTTGGAATATATGGGGGCTTTTAAACGACCTTTGTTACATTTAATGCAGTGAGACAGAAGATGATTGTATGAAGAATTATATTTTTTGAAAACATTTCAGCAAAAGATCGATAAAAGATTAATTTGGACACAATTTATGTCAGAGTAATACTATTTGATCTGCATTCTTAGATAATGAATGTAAGAGGTATGGTATGCAGTTTCATTCAAATATAATATTTAATACAATGCATGTTAATTTAGCTTCTACACACATTCTGTGGTCAAAAGGCGCGCTGTTTGTATCAAGATATGTTAAGGGCGTCCATTATATTTAGGTTCCAGAAAGTAGATCATTCTGAAAAGTGTGTTAAGCAATACTTATATTGTATATATTGTAACAGGTACAGCGATAGCATTCTAATATTTTATTTAATTAGCGGCACCCGATGTGTTTAATTATATAGCATAAAATTACTGCGCAGTTTTGATATAAATACGCACCTTGAAATATTACAAAATGCATCCCACTGTTTCTTATTGTTGCGTTTTCTTTACATCATGTGTGTTTCATCAAATACATTACACGTTAGACCTATAATTCATCTAAGGTTTGGCATGATTCAGGATAAGTTAACATGAGGTCTTAATTAAATAGATTATGTTTCCCCATTACTGGCCATAGTCTTAGAAAAAAAGAAATATTTTGTATAAGTTAAAGGGATGCTAGAAATCGTTGGAGACAAGGCAGGCTTGGTCAAGTTTAAAGGCACAACGACAATATGGCACGTACAAATACAAACATAGATCTCCAAAAAAAAAAACGTGAATACACCTTAAGAACATTTAGGTATATGGGCATAACAAAAAACAAGTTTACGAGTTTTGTCGACGAAATGCATTTTACTCCCTAATAAAATGAAGTTAAGAAAATGTTGTAGTATTTATCTTTACTTAGCTCTTCCATATTAGAAATGTAATTTAATACGTATATTCGTTCGCTACAGAAGCAACATTCTAGCTGTTCACTCCAAACACGTAATGCAATTAATTACATGAGTTCCAGACACGGATTACAAAAGCTAGATGTAGACCCAACACAGTATCGTAGTCATTACGAAAGTGTGTCGTCCATTGTAGAGATCAAATTTCTACTAATGATATCCGCATTCCAAAGTCGCTCTACGTGATCATTGATGTGTTGGTGCCATGTCAAGGATATGAACTGTGTACTGACCAAGTGTTTTCAATATTGGACAAAAAGGCAAATATACGGCATCATATTTTTGCTGAAATATTAACAAAAGAAATGGTGTTTGTGTAATTATCTAGAACAAGGGGGACGATAACCATAAAATAAATAATAAATGAAGTTACTGAGTACTTTCATTGAAATCATAAGCTGACGGATGCAAGCAGTCGGTCGCATGTCGCGGTGATTAATGTTCTCTTAAGTAGCAGTCTTTAAAGAGGCATATCAAATAAACAAGCAAACAAACAAATAAACAGTCCTAGAATCTTGACAAACCGGTAAGCGAATGACTTGTTGATCAACAACATAATATGAAGTTAAAGAAAGAATGGTTCTCAAGTGTATAAAGATATAAACGTAATATTCACGGTATATTTTATTTGTTTTTTTTCTTCGATTAACCAGGTTTAACGGTATGTACTTATTCTGGAAAACTTCGGCGGCATTAGCATCACTGGATCCATTTTGTTAAGATTGTATCGCATTGTGAGAACTTATAATCATATCAATTGGACACAATATTATGGTGTGAAAAAAGTTTGATTTGTTACTTACAAAATTGGCTTAAAATACATCCGGCTGGCAATTTACGTTGTGCAAAGTACACAAACGACCCTCATGTTGAACATAACATATTTGTAAACAAGCGTCTGCTTCCAATTTTATTTAATATTGGATAGCACTGTAAAGAAACTTTTGAAAACGAAACTATACTAATTCAGGTCTGCCCGATTTCGTACACAAAAGCAGCATAATCTTTAGCTGTATTGTCAGGTCCAAAGAAATATTCTAAATAAATATGGGTATTAAACCATTAGTATGACTCGTGACTTGTACGTGTTCGGCCTATGAACATAGACTTTCTAAAGCATCTTGATTTGTATTAAGACATGTAAGGCATCATATAAAATGCAGGTTTTGTGGCTTCAGTGTGGCATCATTCATTACCACTGATGAACAGCTTCAATAAAACCGAGGCTGCTGTTTTCTCGTGCAGGCTATGCTTCCTGAGGGCTTTCCCTTTCATCAGTTCAATATTGGTCCTTGAGTACGGTTCTATCAGTTGAATAATAAAATTACTCGTTTGACAAAACCATTTATTATTGATAAAAGACATTTACCATTTATATTAAACTTAAACACACGTACTTGGTATTTTGTTATCTTTAAACAAACTGTTCACGTATAGGACATGGGACATATGTGTGGGACATATAGTTCATCATATCTGAACTTTACACACTTCTTGGTATATGGAACAGTAGAGTCCACCTAATGGTGTCGATAGTGTGATACAGCAACATGTTCTTTTACTGACATATAGTCATATTTTTCTGGTCCTCAGGGATCATGGAGTGTACATGTATGTTGTTTACATTTGAAAATGGAGTACCGCTCATGCGCTAGTGGGTGTCAGTGGTGTGATATCATTCATTACTAATGATGAACAGCTTTAATAAAACCGAGGCTGCTGTTTTCTCGTGCAGGCTGTGCTTCCTGGGGGCTTTCCCTTTCATCAGTTTAATATATATTGCAAAAACGTGTGCGACGATGACATTTTTCATGTGACATTTGAACAAAAGAATGTCGGCAGTTCTGTCGAATACATTCAAATATTACATAACATTCAAAGTAATATGTATATTGATTGTTTGTTTGTTTTTCACATCCAATTATGTGCTGTCACACTGCCGTCTCTTAGCTACATAAACGATTTATTTATCAATTTATTTATTTATTTATTTATTTATTTATTTATTATTTATTTCTTTATTTATTTTTTATTTATTTATTTATTTATTCATTCATTTATTTATTTATTTATCATGTTAGCATTACAACAACATTCAATATATCTACAAAATTATTATTGCTTATGACTGGAGTGATTAAAATTCAACTGATGAAAGGGAAAGACAACTATAACTTAAAGACAACTTCAAGGTAATTCTACTAGCTATGTTTTTAAGATAACGAGAGTGATAACAGGGGTATATTAACGTTTATTCGCCACCTTTAGAGTAACATGGGATGTTAGGGTGAATACAAAAAAAATTACATTCAATTTAGTTGAGCAGAAGCGGTCTATAAGCAGAAGCCGTTTGTTGCATTGTACAACTATATTTATTTTTGTTCTTGTTTATTCAACGAGTTGATGTAGACATCGACGGACAAGACAGGTCACAAAATAGCTCTTTGTTTTGTTTCAAAAGTCGATCGTTTGTTGATACAAATTGAAGGAATCTGATCAGTTTCTACGCAATGACCATCCAATTCCATAGGAAGTTCCTGTTAGGAGTACTGTTACAAGAACATATTAAATAAAACAAACAATATTGAGAGCTTCCAAAATATAAATGTTGATGAAGGTGATTGTTTCTAAAATATGTACTTAACAATACTGATTTTCAAATGCTCTAACTAAACAGGTACAGCGATAGCTTTCATGCACCTAATGTAATCAGCGACACCCGTTGTGTTAATTAAGGATGCGATGTCTGAATATTGCGACCAGAATTTGTTTTACCTTTTTACCATAATTAAGCCGTTTTTTTACTTCTGTGAAACTGCCAAGTATGATTATTCTTGCATGTTTAAAAAGAATTTAAACAACACTTTGTTGCAAAAGTTTGACCCGCAAAAATTGGTTGGTCTGTTTCCTTAGGTTTTCATGCATAATGTTGAAACAGTTAAATAGGGTTGTTACAGTTGATACATACACTTAGCTGGGTGTCCTAGAGGTAACGCATCAGACAGTGGGGCAGAGGTCCCGGGTTTTAATTCTAATGTCAGTTTAAGATTTTTAAGTTTGCCTTTTGGATATGTTGTTGTTGTTTCGTTTTATAGTTTTTGGTCCAAAAACACAGCTTGTCATCAAATTGTGTTTTACTTTTGCACTGCTTTTTCATTTAGCATAGTGCAAAATGTGTAACCAATTATACGTATATCAAGATATAGACATAGCATCTTTAATGTTACATATTGTGTCTTCATATTTGACATTAATACACCTTGGCATGTTCCACCCCCCTCTTGTGTTTCTTGCGCTTCAAACAACATGCTGCCTCAATTAAACAACTTCACGTGATTACCTACGGCGCATCGGAGGTTTAGTTTAAGTCTGGAGAAGCTTAAATTGTGTCTCAATTAACTAGTTTTATCTCCCCATTAGTCTACATTCATGTTGTAAAACTATTAATCGTGCATATTCATTGATTGCCATCACTGCGATAAATACCATGCATTTATTAGGAAGAGTGATTATTGTGTTGTTTTAAACAACTTGATGCTTTAATTTGGAAAATATGTAGTATAATCTGTAGTATATAGTGTCACAAGCCAACCCGTGTATTTATTTGATGAGTCATTATATTTGTACTGGATGTGTACATGTATTTTATTGTATATATTGTGTACTCATGGCTAATAGCTACCCGTAGTTTGGAAAACAATTCCAAACTCTATACACGTGCAATAATTCATTGCAACAAAATAGTCTCACTTGGTTATAGCTCAGCATAATTATCAGCTCGAGTTATTGACCCAAAGAACATTCGCTTTAGTTCAGTTTATCCTTAGTACAGAAAAGTAATCAATATAAAATAAGGCATACATGTATAGTCAATTTAAGGGGATTATGAAAATTCATTTACTATGAGATTCACATACAATTTACTTTGACAATTAGATCATGAATTATGTATATTTCACTGCAACGTCCTACAAATTTGCATGTATTTCTGAAATCGAGGATATCTCATTTTAATTAAGAACATGTTATTGGCTAATTTTGCTATCCTAAATGGTCCATATGTAATAAAGAATTTAAAAAGCATGTTCTTCCCATTGGAACATGAGAAGATGTGACATAAATATCAATCACATTTAAAGTCTGTAACTGCAGCTGATTTAAGTTATGCTCAAAAAACAAGTTCCTAAGTGAATATTAATAGAGCAACAACTCTTCAAATACTGAAGGCAGATAGTCTTGCTCTCTGCATTTTTTTCGTCAACACCAGTTTTCTATGACGTGAATGTGAAGTCATTCCTCAAACTGTTATGGCGATATGCTCCGGACAAAATAAGATATAGCACATCATTGTGTAGGCCCGTCGAGTCATCCGAAACACACTGATTATTTTTTATTATTTTATCATACTTCTGTCCACTTCGTGCAAAGGGAACTACATTGAATCTCAAAGGATTTAAATACTCTCGGTCAATATTATTTTAAACGATGTTCAATAAGCACAATACAAGAAAAACGCAGAACAAGAGGTACGGTCATTATTAATACAGGTTTACTTTTTGCGCGTGTGTTATAGAAAATATTCGCTTCAAATATATGTTGCCGCTGAAATCTACGTTGTTTACGTTATTATTGAATAGAAGAGGAAAACCTTCAAACAGTTTTTTCTCCTTAATGGCTCCCCAAATTAAATAAAACCTAACAGAAATGATCCCTGGAATACCCTTTATCAGAATTGTTAATTGGCTCCCGTTTGTTTTTTAAGGACGTCTGAATAAACATTTCAATTGTGTAACAATTTTCTTGTGTAAAACAACAAGGCATAGAGCGTTATGTTTGTATATATAACATAATCTATATTCCGTGTTTCGAAACACTGTTTGATTTACTTTTAAAGGAATAATCATTTATTCCGTACCAAGGCTCAACATTTCTTGGAGGAATCATTTAAGAACACTTAAATAAAATAGAAAACACCTGGACAACAAACACATAAAAATGCTTTTTTTCTGAATGTCTGTTGCGTCGTCGTGATTTGCGTGTGTTTATTATGTTCTGTGAGTGTATTGGGTTTTTTGTACGGGTCATTTGTCATGGAGCCCTTAAACTTGGCATGCCTACATTGTTTACAACATTCTTTCTTTTTACATCTCTTTAATTTATATTATAACGTATCTTAAAAGCTTTTGTTTGGCTGGATAACTAGGTCAAGGGTGAATACTTAACCTTTACGACGGACTTCCCACACATTCAGAAACACATTTCAATCTCGTCCTTAAAAAACTGTTACCGCAGTCTCATATAACAATCTCGACTTCTATTCGACTTCTTTTCTTTTTATCGGTGTTTAATCCACGCGTCTATTCTGTAATTTCTGTTTGTTGCACCGTAACAGCGTTTGTTGTATTTGCACCAATAAAAAAGTTATTGAACTACCACAGTTTTGGTTTTATACAAAGCATCTACCGGATGTTACAGACGATATAATGGCCATCTTATTGTATACGCCTGTGACGACAAGTACTAATTCGATCCAGCGGAGGACACGTTGTATCTACAGATACAAAAACAACACGGAGAGAAGGTCTTTATATTCATCGGCAACAAGTCTAACCTGGTTCGTTATCGCGCCGTAATGCGTGATGCGAACTTTTTTACACTTTCGATCAATTTACTTAATAATCAGATTGCTTTTAAAGAATATTTGCATATATAGGCATACCTTAATATTATGTTAGGTTTCATTATTTGTGTTAAATATAACATTCATTCAATACTAGAATTAAAATTTAAATGCTAATTTTTTTTTAGATAAATGTTGATGAAGATAGAAAAGCTGTCATAAATTCAGGCTGTCAGAATGATTGATTTATTTATGAAAGTGGATATCAACGCAGTTTTGTCATTTTGGTAACGTATTTGTATTCTGCAAGCAGATGTTTTTATTAAATGTTTTTATTTGTTTACAGTCTTGGTTGTAAACATTGAACCGTAACATTTAGCCGAGTAGTTTATGTTCGATAAAATATGCTGCCTTATATTTAAAAGTCATCTAAAAATTCACTAAGTATCATTTATGACTATTTTTGTGGCTTCCTATTTGTTAGTTAATGGTGTGTCAGAAGATCCGATTTATCCTTGACATTTTTAAAATATGCGTTGTATTTTTTCGTTATGGTTGGGTACATATTCATTACATGTAGTTCCTTAGACAACGAGGTAAACGCTAGGTTTTTGTTGGGTTTTTTGTTTTGTTCGTAAGTTCCCTTATTCAAAATTTCAGATTCTTATAATTTTCTACTACAATGTATTAAATTTATCAAATATTATTATTAATGCAACTGCCGATTTGACCAATACATTACTGGTTCGATGTCATAGAACAAATATTAGCCTTTTACAACTATGAAGGCCAACGATTTTAATGATTGTCTCTTCAATTTATGTACTTATTCCAGAAAGGAGTACACATGTATATGTTTATGTTAAATTATAATTTTAAAACCACGTGGCGTTTTAATGTATACTAATGACACATAAGTACAGTCAGCAAGTATAATTTAGTCAGTTTTACATATTATGTATTGATACGCGTTTTACATGTAGGTATCAAATATTTATATTTAAAAGAAAAAGTTAAAAGTATTGTTAACTGTTAGTTGGTCTGTCATGTCTATTGTAAATAGGTAACGTAGGTATTATCGACTTTAAAACGAAAATAACTTGCCTTTTTGTTCATTATCAGCAAAACATGTATACTGTTATGATAAAATGTATGTAAACAATATAATCATAACAAATATTGAAAACAGTTTCAAATTATGTGAACAAATTCACATTATCTTGTAATTGCGAAATTATTAAAAAGATTTCATCTTATATATTTAGAATGAATGACATTGTTAGTAAACAGAAAGACCATAAAAAGTTAATATTTGTGTCTATGAAAAATTCTGATTAAAGTTCAGATCGCAAAAAGACTTTTACTTGAATCAATTCAAATGCCATGTAACGTAGGTATCGTTTTTACGTTACGTTGTATCGAAGTTTGGAAAACTGGTAAGTCGAGATACTGCACCAGTATATAAATAAAATGCCACATCTAGATACATATACCATAGGTGTGGTATATAATACATTTTTCACATATTTAAAACAAGTACATTACAATATAAACAGTGGTAACGTAGGCATCGATGGTGTTTATTTATGGTATTTTCAAATGCTTAAAACTTAAAAAAATACTGTTTCAATGCACGGAAAACTTTGTAAACAAGTCAACAATTAGTCATAGTTTACGTCTGTGTAGCTATAAAGGTTACATGATTAACTTCATTTTTTGCTTATTTTAAAAATCCTGTGTGTTCCGTATTAATGAGAATAAGTGATTAATTTGTTTAAGGTCAAAACATATACATATAATTTGCACAAACTATTTTCAAATTATACATGTACTCAACAACAAAAAATGTTTCCATTTGATTAACCAACGTAGCAAGTGCAAGAGCCTTTCAATTACAATGGTGGTAGAGCTGAAATAAAAAATGGTTACAATCATGGCGACATTTCGGTTTCACCTCACATAACTTTAACAATAGAAAAAGTGTATAATCCCACCCTTTTTTGACATTTTCAGTAGTTTCAGAGGACGCAAAAATGGACACGTGCCTGTAATAACTGCGACTGTGCTAATACCTTATGTCATTTTTCATTTGAACCGTTTTCTCTCCCCAAGGATCCAAGCCGTGAAAGTCGAACGTTGAGAATAATTTTGTTAATGCATATGGCAACACGTCAGTGATTTTAATGGACAATTTGATGTAAATATGAAGCATTAGGTTTTAATTATATTCAATGGTTGTTCCCGTTTCATTGACAAGTAAATTGATGTGGTTGTTTTAGAATTGAAACATTACTTATAATATTTTCAATACTGCTGATTTTATAACCATTGTACGTCGTGTTTCCGTTTGAAACAAAACGAATGTGATATGTACACATATCATTCGAATAGGAAAGGTCAATTGCCATGTCTGCAAACACATGAATATTCAAAGCCACCTTATTGATTTCGAAAAACAAACAATATGATAGTGGCGATGTGCACAGTGATTTGTGAGGGGAAATTCGGGACCAAACCAATTGGTAATTATAATACTTCATTCCCAATTAAGATAGTATATACACCAATATTTCGTTTACAAGCAAAATTATGTTAAAACTCTATCAAGGATTTATCATTTTAGAGATTTTTTTCCAGATCATAAATTGTCATGATCCCAAATGAAATGAGATAACACTGGTTCAATAATGTAAAAAAGAAAACAATTGAGAAAATCGAAAAATACAATTGGATCCCTTGTTTGTTGAGTATTATGCTGGCGAATATTAAACCTAGAAATGTATAAAAAATACTACAAATCCATGTTTAGAAAGGCACGTATGAAAGCCTTTCTGATGTAAAAGCAAAGTGGAGACACTCAAACAATTACGCATTTACATGTGTAAGTTCAAATAGGTTGTTCAATTCTAAGTGAGTATAAAAGCTTTTCTATAGCCCGTTATTTAGTTCTCTGATTGTCACGTCTGTATGATGCCATTCATATGTCATCCAGCAGAAAGAATACGTCAGCCTTACAAGAATCCCCGGGTCAATACTCAAGTAGAACTGGTCTTTTTTGTCATGTGCATGACCTTATTATGTATGTGTTATATTATGTCAAAGAAATTGTGGTAGACAGTTTATAAAGTAAACACATTTTCGCGGTTATTGAAATGTCATCTTAATTAGACTGTTATAAGACATGTTGTTGAGCGTAAACGACTACGTATAGTATGCTGTGTTTTAGTCCTCTTGGTACAACGTTAAGAAAATACATCAAACGTGTTATTAAAATGTATCATGTAAATAGCCAAAAGATATATTTGAACCTTTTAAACAACCTATTAGTTCGTACATGCCGTATGCAAAATTCATCGCATGATTGCAATTCGTCGGCCGCTATGCAAACGAATATTCGGTATGGCCGATTAAGGGATCAATTTCTGTTCTTTCTATTTATAAAAAGTGCTTTATAATATTGCACACAGAATGCCACGTTTGTTGACATGTCAATGAGTATATATATCTGCAAATTAGTAATAGTACGAATGCAGTGTGGTTAAAATATTAGTAAGCTGGATTTGTACGCGTATACCAATTTACAACGATTTCGTCGAGTCACAATACTATTCAGTACTTATTCTTATAAAATGTTTTGGAAAACATTTTAAAAGTAGACGAACATATTTATAACGTTTATATTGTTCTCAAGTCAGGTATGTTGAAATTATTTTAATTACTTGTTTAAAAGCAAATCAACATGATAACGTCAAAAAGAATCTTATAGTTATATTTTTCTGGTTCTCAGTGATCATGGATTGTATATGGTTTAATTTGGAAAAGTGTTCCGATCATGCGCTAGGAGGCGTCAGTGGTGTGGCATCCTTCTTTACCATTGATGAACAGCTTCAAAAAACGAGGCTGCTGTTGTTTCTCGTGCAGGCTATGCTTCCTGGGGGCTTTACCGTCAATCAGTTTAAATTATCACGAGCGTTAAATTGTTCATTTTTTTCTAACTGCGCAATCAAGAGAAAAACCCTCTTCATTTAAAATATATGTAAACTGGTGTAATGAACTTAACTTTATATTCATATTCTTTGTTCTCTTTACTTTAGCCTATTGATTGCCAAAAAAACTCAAACAGTATCACTTGAGCCATAACTGATACCTTGCATATCAAAATCAATTGACGTGTAGTTAATCAATCATAAACAAGACATCAACAAACAAACAACATTTATACATTATCAAAACATATACAAATAATTAATAAATATTTTTGCTATATCAACTCACAATGGCATGCAGCTTTTGTAGAAAAATCGACATAACTACTTACAACAATATGATTTATCCAATATAAAATTGTAGAATTTGAACTATATATATTTAAACGAATTTCGCTAACAATAATCGCCATTGACCAATGCACAGTTTAACCCATGGGTCAAAGGTCATCATTAACTTATGCGTCGAAAAAAAAAGAATTATTGCAATATTGTAAGAGAGATGTTGCAGACAATGCAGACAAATAAAAGGGCACCGAGACGAAATGGCCTGAAAAGGTTTCTTTTAGAGATTGAGCATTTCGGTAGTAGAAAATGCTTAACCGCAAAAGAAACGGACAGTTAATTCGTATGTTCCATTGATGACAACTCATACACCAAGTATTAGCAGTCGTCCACAACTACTGAGCACTGAGTAACTCTTGTTTACATGCAAGTCGCCAAGCCGACACGTTAGATCTGTAGTTGATAGGTTTGTGCTGTAAACGTACAGCTGTCCTGGGTTCATTCTTTTACAATACTCGTAGACATTTATAGTAGTATGACAATGACAATGTCAACTGCAAACATACCGATCTGACGACGAAAGCTTTTGCGAAGCTGTTATTGTTGTTATTAATATCTTGGAATATTTTGTGGTGCGTAGGTTCGTTTCTCTTTCCTACACATAAGACTACAATGCTAGCACTTTGAACAACAACTCTTCTTTGATAGTTTCCTATACATTACGCGTAATATAGATATAGGAGTTTAAAAAGTCAGGATCCATGTTAGTAGATTGTATTTCTTACTATTTATTTATTTAATATTCAATTGTGTGTGTATACAAAGAAATTGGATGTTTGATGTATACGTGTAAGACAACTGCATAATGCTTAAACCTAGCAAATTAAAGACACCCAACAGTTATTCAGAGCTTTAGAGGCAACTTATTTGTTACTAATTTATATTTTCGTGATGTGCTCTGGGGACTTTTTAGCGGTGAGGTCAGATATCTATACATAAGTGTAAAAATGGGCCCGAAATTAGTTTGGATTAAATCTGGCTTTCACTTACTAGCCTACATGTAGTAGTATTGAATCTCCTGGAAACCTTTATATAATTGCTTAAAACACACAGGCGACATGTTAAACCGTTAAAACTTAAAACGCATTAATGGTGTAGTTTTTGTTTGACTTCGAGGACATTACTGTGTGTTCACGAGACTAATTTAAAGTAAGTATAAAGGTTTTCGATGTTTGCCATTTACTTCTCTGATATCACTTGCTTTGTATGTCGCCCGTATGTCAACCATATAAATGAACATCTACGAGATTCCGAAAAATGTCTTAGATCGATATTGGAACAGAATATTCGTTCTATTCAGTCAAAGATTTAGCAGAATAATGAAAGCAACTCAAATAGAAAGAAAATACTATATAAAAGCAATTCCAAAAACGTATTTGTCCCAATCCGTCTGCATGTGACATTTGAGCACAAAATATTAGACACGTTCGTTTTATTATCTTTTGTATGAATGTCTTTATGGCGATTATGGCTATTACATATTTAGCGTTTGATATAGACGTTTATTACATAGGTAAAGCAATATCGTAGAGATAACGTTGAGATTCATTCTATGAATGTAAAAGCCAAACCGTACATAAGTGATTAAAATGGAATTTTGTATACAGAAATGAAGCATTTGTTTTGGACATTCAATGTTGTTTATATTTTATTGACTAGGGGCTGATTTGGATTTTTTTACATTTTCATTACTTCTATTGATATTTTAACAACTGCTGATTATCCGCCATGAACGTAATTTGTCTGACACCGGCTTATTAAAGGGGATAATATGTGAGCTTTTTTGGCCATTTTCACTCTACTATTAATTACCAATAAAAACATCTTTCAATATGACTGGTTGGGTGCTATTGTTTGCAAACACGTGCATATTCAAAATTACCGGATTCATGTAGATAATGCCTATAGTTATTTTCTTCGCAATGATAAATTATTATCAGGAACATAAAAGCACACAAGTCGGCTCCAATCTCAGAAAGGTAGTGCTCAGATTGTCACGTTTATATGGTGACTTTCACTGTGTCTTCCAGCAGTAGGCAAACGCCAGCTCTTAAGACTCCTTAGGTCGATACAAGAGTAGGAATTGTCTCTTTTTATGTGCTTAACCTAATTATGTATGGGTGATATTCAAGTAAAGACATTGTGGTAGAGTGTTAATAAAAGAAATCATTGGTCACGATTATTGAACTGTAATCTTAATAAGATTGTTATGAAATGTGTTGTTGAGTGTGAACGACTACGCATATTCTGTTGTGTTTCAGTCCTCTTGGTACAACGCAAGAAAACTTCATTAGTGTATATTAAACGTGTAACGGAAAACTATCATGCATCAATAATTTTTGACACAGTTTTTATTCCGAAAGTATCTAGCGATTGCAACTCTTAATATCTTAACGGTTTTAACTAATGTACAGCGCATTAGTTAAGTTACATTATCGTTCAGTACTTATTCTTATGAAAATCATCGACAACACTAACTGTTTTAAAGGTAGACGAAAACATCAGCGGAGCTCTTTTGAAAATGTAAACAACATATAATACAGGATTCCAGAAGACCAGATAATAATAACTACACAATGATGTAGTACGGGGTCGACATTTTACAATCGCCACACAAGCACTAAACACCAACTGTAGTAAGTTTAATCAATCTGGTAACATGGAATGTGCTAAGGGAGCATAGTCTGCATGGAGAAAATAGCAGCCTAGGTTTAACTGAAGCTGTTCATCAATGGTTATGAAAAATGCCACACTACTGGAGCCCATAGTGCATAAGCGGAGCGCTATGTTTAAATGTTTAAAGGGGATATGTCCAAACTTTTAATCAGCTATTTGTCAGCTATTTATTACATCTTTTAATATAAAGTAGTAATTTATCGTCAAAAAAGTTTAAAATAATAACCTAATACAGAAATATATTGCAAAATACGCAAAAAATGTAATCACAATATGTACCGAATAAATTGTTGATTGCTCATAAATCTCGGTTATTGTTTACCTACAATGATGACTCCATTCGTGATTAAACTAGTCTCTGAAGTTTTTCGGAGATTGTCGTTTACCGAAGAAATGACCGAGGGGTTCTGATTGGTCGGACTCAAAATTTAAATTGTTGCACTCAACAGGCAAATTGTAATTCTGGATTACCTGCCCCTTACTACTATTAAAACGCTGAGAATTATTTTAATATTTCAGTTAGAAATATCTCGCCTAATGTGCATTTGTTGGCATTAGTTTTTTTAATCGATACACGTATTTTTGTGTCTCCTACATAATTGTAATTAGTGACAGAAACGGACATACATACGGTTTTCCCTTTCATCAGTTTAATACACTCTCTAAATTATCTATTACTTGTAGAAACATTCATATATGAGCAAAAAACATGATGTACATATAACGTCAAATTAATGATATCACGAACGAGAAATGGTTTCTTTTTTTCTACTTTCGCAATTAAATAAAATGCCCATTTGGTTTAGAATACGTATATGTACGCATGTGTAATGGTCTTGGTTTATACGCATTGTGTTTATTTATATTCCCTACGAAAGCCTATCGATTGCGAACTAAACATAATTTTTTTAATGCACCCTTCCACACCCGTGAACTCTGCAAAAAGTTATGTGACACGTTAGGTCTGAGATTGACATGTTTGGTTTGTAAATTTGTAACTTTTACAATACTCGTAGACATTGATGGAAGAATGCGACTGACAATGACAACAGCAGACAGACCAATTTGGCAACGACGCATTTTGTTATGGAGTTATTGTTGTAATGTTTATCTTGGAATATGTTTTCTCTGTAAGATCATCGTGTCAACTAGAATTCGTGATGAGTCAATACAAAAACCTTACAATACAATGCAAGCACCATGAGTATAAACCCAGATCTTATTATAACGTCTCTTCATTTCAACCAGAGTCTCGTAAAATATATTTTTAAAAAAAACAGTTCGAAATATAAAAAAAAACAAAAAACAGGTTTCATTTTGTTAATATTTTTTTCGATTTATTTCTTTGATATGCAAAAGTGGATTAAACAAAATAGGTTTTTGTGTGATGTAAATTATATAGCTATCCTTGCCGTAAAATTAAACATACCGTTTGTTTTTATTATATTGTTTGCAAGTTCTAGAAATGTTTGACACACTGTGTTTAGATGAAATAAATAAACACAGTAATACAATATTTACAACACATCCATAATTAAACAGTTTGTAATTGTTGCAGCAATAGCATGTGTCGTTTTGGCAGTGGTATCGCGCTTTAAACGTAACTGTAACGTACAATGAGCTACAATACGTCTTTCCACCATGTTTACGAAATATTGGATTAATCAGCTGGTCACAGACGATTCAGTGAAATTAAACTGATGAAAGTGAAAGTCTCTGTTACCGTTCATATCCTTTTCTATAAACAGTGCGATAAACATAGATACTATGGTACTGCAAGTTTGGTTGGTTATTTTGTTTCTACAATATATATTAAACATTTCTTAAAACAAATAGTTCAATTGAACATCACTATGACACAATGTGAAACAGGTGTAAAAGGCATTCAACGGTGGTCAACATACTGTCTGTCTAATATACATGTAGAGTTATTCATTTCCTCTAAATGTGCACACTGCAATGACCCTTTGGGGTTTGTAGACAAATATTGAAAACTAGCAAACATAATCTAACATTTATGCTGTATCAACAAGTTTTAATAGTTTTAGTGACAAATTATTGTTTTACTTTCGATTATGTTCGGAATATACTTAGACAGCATAATGGTGAGGTCATGGAACCATAAATAATGGTAATCAAGGGTTTGTAAATGGTTAAGTTAAGTGGTGGTCGGTCAAATGTCATTAAAACCGTTCATGTGTAACAAGTACAGAAACATACGTACATTAATGTGAGCTTTTAACAAGGGAATTATCATAAATTCAAAACAAATAAGTGGCATTTTAATAAGACAAAATATAAAAAGCATTTATAGAAATAGCACTTTTATGATTTCCAAGACAACACTCCGCATCAACAACACTGATTTTAAGTGAATATAAAATGGTTGTCGATTTTTGCCATTTCCTCTCTGACCGTATGTAAACCAAATATAAGAAAACTCATCAGATTCTGGGAAATGTGTATGGTCGATATTGGAGCTGAACGTTTGTTCTATTCGTTCTATTCGGTGGATGTAATAGAATTATGTGCGGCAAATCAAATAGAAATAAATTACTATATAAAATAAGTTACAAAACGTATTTCTCCCTATCGTATTGCATGTGTCATTAGAGAGCAAACACTAGCCTATTAGACACGTTCTTCACACCATCTTTCGTGTGAAAGTCTGCATTTGTGATGATACATATTTGACGTTGATGGGAAAGCAGTAATCACATTTTGCATAAGCATGTGTCCTTGCGAGCATGAACCACAACAAAAGTCACACATTGCCGTACTAATTCAATTTGTTGTCATATTATGTCTGACATTTTAAAATATATTTTTGAAAACACACAAAATACGTTGGTAACAATCAAAACAACACGGAAGTTCACAATGTATCGTTTACAACGGTAACTTTGTCTGTTGTTTACATATCTATATAACTTTAGGGTTATAAGCTGCTGTGTGCATTCGAAATGTTGTACTTGGATTTTAATGAAAATTAGAACTAGTCTTTTGATTTCATTAGAAATAAAAAAAAACACTTGATAAGAGAGGTTTGGCTTCAAACCAGGGACTTACCATGCGCCCCCTACAAAATAGACGAAAGCATGAATTCAGTAGACCACGACGCTACACTGAATGGAAATGTTAAGTAAGCAGATTTATCTAAATTTAAAATAAATATGAAAAAATACGTCAACTATCTTGATCCCATATAACCTAAACTTTATAACAACATAAATGGAAGAGATGTTCAAAGAAAAAATGTTGTAAAATGTAGACAAGTCAAGTTTAAGGGCACCATGACAAAATGGTCCGTACAAAAACACACAGAACATCACAAAACACGGAGTATAAATTTCATTAGCTTTTTGACGTTAACATTGTGTCAGCTATTTGTCTTTTAGTTCAAGTTTGAATAGATATTTGTACTATTTCACAAAACAATCATATTTACGTAAGTTGATGCTTTAAATATAACAACAGCATAACAATCATAAAGGGGGTACCAAAGGTGTTGAGTAAAGACTGGTGTTACCATTATAGAGGTGAAAATGTTTACAAAGAATATGCTCATACATCTAAAGAAAGATATACTTACACATATTTTATTAAAATACTTCTTATTATTTGTTTGAAATAAAGGTTTTCTTTAATGAATAGTATTGTCAAGACAGTAAAGCATTATGTTTTAAAGAGGTTCTACATATTTTGATGGGCATTCGACGTGAACATTTTGTGCGCATAATAAAAGATTGCATAAGCGACAGCTAAAACATTAACACGTATATGTACTCCTAAAAGTTATAGACTAAAAGTGCATGACAACTTCTTTTGGAAAAGAACACCTATTGATAATGATTTCATTGAATAGCACTGTTTACTGGCGAGTTATGTAATTTACTGGTAGTGCGACGTGTATGGTGGTAGAAAATTAGCGATTTAAAAGACTGTGGCATCCATAAACACGACATATGTGGTGTTCCGTCATTACTGGTTTGGGGTGTGTGTCCTATAATTAAATATCAGATTAGACCGGAGTTCGCTAACGAGATGAGATCATTGAGGTATCTGTCCGCCCTTATGCTGGTGCTGTTGGCCAGGACTCTGTGGTAATGGACCAAAACGCCCGTCCGCACCGGACTCGTGTTGCCAGTAAGTATATTGAGTGCCAAAGACAAAATAAGTATGGAATGGCCTTTCTGTTTTCATTATCTTTATCCAAAAGGGCATTTTTGGTACATACTCCAACGACGGGTCAGTGCGCGGCCAGCTCATGCGAGAGGACCTCGCATAAGCGCTCATTGAGAGTTTGGCAAGAATTCCTCGCCCTGCAATCATGTACCTAAACTTTTAGCAGCTTCAATTTAATGCGTAGGTTTGTGATTGACGCAAGAGGTGGTCGTGTGCGATGCTAACTTCACTTAATATGCAGACGTTTAGATTTCAGTATTGATCACACCTTTTGATCTTAATAGCATTAACCGTTTTTAATAATATGACATGTATCTGAGAAAATGCATTTTACTTATATCATGAAAACATTTCAAACAAACGTTAATATTATTAATGGTTTTATTGTGTAAATATTACACTTTTTTAAGTCCTACTGATGAATATGTTTATTTCTTGTTTTGTTAAAAACGACATGTTTAATCAAACAAACAGATTCAAGAACGAAGTAAACACTACGTCCTCAGACTACATTAGGTGTTTTATGCATGTATTTACACCATGCCTTAATAAATTTCAATGGACGCCGATTCTAGTGTGTTCATTTCCTTTCACTAAGGTCTTTTTCGATATATATTTCAAACCTGATTAGTGTTGGAGGTAATGAATCTATTAACTTTTTCATCAGTTTAATACATTTGGTGCTAAGTTTGTGTTTGTATTACCAACTACATTTTAGCATTATATAGAAGTGTAAAGTCTGAAATGTTGTTTTCCTTAAACCAACCATTAATCAACGCCTCCACAACAAATGACTTGACAACAAGTTTAATTATGTGTCTCTTTACAATATTCGTCTCTATGTTTATTTTATTTTATCCAGTCTGACATGTTGATAACTAACAACATTATGTTGTTGAACAAGTTAACTAGAAATTAAAGATGTGTTTATAACTTGCCACCAAAGAGTAACGATTTGTTTTCAAAATGTTTCGCCCGCAAATTTGGCTTCGTTTGTTTATGGTTCAATAAATAACATTAAAAACAATTCATTACTAACTCTTATATCCCAAGTGTTAGAAAGGGTATTTAAGAATTGGAGTTTAAGCTTCACCTGACACGACCTCCCTTTTGGTATGCGATAGGGGGCGTTAGTGATGTTGCATCTTTTATTGTCATTAATGAGCGTCAGTAAAACCGAGGCTGCTAGTATCCCCATGCATGTTATGCGTCCTTTGAATTTCCATTTAGTTCTCAGATTACAGTAACGATACGTATTGGAGAGCAAAGTGTTTGACTCGTCCGTGTTGTTAAAACCCCACAAAATCACACATTTACCTCTTTGAAATGATTTCGGTGAAATGTTGACCAGCTATGATAATACACATTTACCTTGGCATCTACGTGTTTCAGCATTTCTTACAATACAAAAATACAAGAAACAACTGGCTGTTAAGGTGTTTAACTATTGATGAAATTATCAGGTAACCTTATAAGATAACTTATATTATCAATTTTGCTTGAACAATGTACCAAATATGTACCTTTTGTTAATGAAGAATATTTAATAACTGTTTCTGTTGCGATAAACTGTGAATGTAAAACATCAGCTGCAAGTTCCAGGACACGGGTTCAAATTCCCTGGACGGCAAAATATTTTCATGTTCAAATGGTCATGAAGGCGCAAACATGCATTAATGTTTTCGAAGAAATGTGTAACACGTGATTGCTCAACGGTCTACAAGATGAGTTGGAACAATATTCCGCAAAGAGTCAATGTGTTGAGCCTAAAATGGTTTATCGGTAAACCAAATGCACTGTGCTAGCATATTTGAATAAACATAAAACTGTCAGAAATAAATAAAATACACTGATAATCTATCAAATTGATTTCACATGTCATTTTTGTATTCCTATTGACACTTGTTGGATAGCTGCAATACGGCATATTTATTGTGCATGTGAAAACATTTGGTAATTTGCGTTTTTTTTTGGTAGTGTGTTTTATAATAAAAATATATCAAATTTAAGTTATACATTTTTATTGTTTGCCATTTGATTTGCATTGCAGGATTTTCTGATATGTAGCTTGGTTGGTACTTCATCTTTTAATTTGTCTCCTGTCGGTTCACACAGTTATGTTTCGGTACAGATAATTATTATGTTTTTATATTCATAACACTTTTTGTGCGTGTAATATTTACATTTTAAAAATATCCAAGAAAACCGCGGAAGGAATGTTCTTATAGACATGACTATGCGAAAAAGATTCTATGTTAATTTTTATTTAATCTGCAAGCACTTCTTTTAAAATGATTATGCGTTAACAATGTGTTCCAATTCGAATGTTTATATATTTTTGTATTGAAGTTAATGTGTCTTTAACCTTGTGTTTGCAACAGAATGCTGCCAATGCTGCTGCATCAACATTAGAATTATGCATTTAAGGTGTTAACATACCGGAAGGGAATGTCATAATAGTGTTTGTCTTGTCGGATTATGTTCGACGTGATAATGAATTTCACACGCTTTCTGTGTAATGCATGGGGCCACTTACATGTTTTCACGTTGTTAGTGTAATTTATTTTGCTTACGAAAAACAAATGTTTGTGAATCGAAAAATTGCTATTTTCCTAACAACAGTATTTTCTCTGAAAATAATTTGCGTTTTTATTCTAAACAAACAACCATGCTTTCAAATGCCGTTAACCCGATCCCCTTAATTTTCCGATTAAGCCCGACCAAGCTCGACTAATGGTGTATACACGACGTCTGCTCGACTTCTAGTCAATTACAGACGCTCGATTATCCCGACCAATACGCGAGCTTTACACGACCTTGACTCGACCATCTGGACTTCTGCTCGATCGCCGTCGTAAGATCGGGTTCAGGTACGGTAACCATTTTAATCCGACCAAACTAGATTGCTACACAAATGCTTCTCGATCAACTCGATCTTCTACTCGACAAATACACGATCGCTCCACGAGCGCTTCTCGATGGGCTTTGCTACTCGATCCTCCTCGGTTGTTTTTGACATCGGATAGGGAGCCTGAGTAATGCCGACCAATGAAGACCTTCACAAACACTCTCGACCGAGCCAGGCCAGTACCCGATTGTTTGATCGGGCGTGATCGAGTTGATCGGATCGGCATTGGGTACCTAGCCTTAGCTGAATATTTTGTAACTTTAATTCACCCAGATAATGTTTTATACGAAACCGGCAGAAGTATTTAAAGGGGCGTTAGAAATTTCCATCGGCGTATATTTCAATGAATGCCAATCCTAGTCTGTTAGGTTTCCTTCACAAAGGCTTTAATTTCGAATGCAAACTAGAGAGAGAAAATGGTGCTTGTGGTAATGAATCTATCAAGGCATCCACTTGAAGCCACTTTTGTTCTTTTATTATTTACCACATTCTCATCCCTATTTAGAAGTTTGCAAGTTTAAATTTGTTTCAAATCACCCATAAATAAACCTCTCCACACCACATGACTAGATTTGTGTGATAAATGGCGTGTCTCGTTTTGATTATTGTCTCTGATTATTTCACATCATCCATTCTGCCATATTGATAGCTAAACATAATGTGATATAACAAGTTTACCAGCAATTTGAGCACACAGCTAATGCCACGATAAAATAAGCAACATCGGGCTTCAAACATTCAATACTATAGTCATAAAACTTGACATGCAATTTGAACTATCTGCTCTATATAATAAAGATATGTTCTGTCAACAATAACTGAATTTTGTAAATAAGTATTCTCAAATAACCATGTGACAGTGATACCATGGATACATGAACTGTGTATTTAAGTATTCTCAAATTAGCATGTGTTTTGTATATGATAATAGGGGGGATATAAGGCATTAGTTTTTATTTTATAATAGAGAATGGCTACGTGTGTAATTATCTGAATAAAGTGGGACAAGTAATCCATTAAACGAACAATTAACGAGATGTTAGCTTTGCCACACACACACACACACACACAAAGAATAAGTCCTAAACAGCAACAACCTTTTAACGACATCAAATATTTCTTTTCATAAAGGTACAATTTACTTATATTATTATAGGGCAACTAGAATGGATGATTATACAGTTGCTTACGTGCATATTCTTATATTAAAACTCCAGCAAATAAAGACAAATGACAAGACCCTAAGAGTTAGTGCTAAAGTCCGTAACTAAAGTGCACGTTTAAAGATACATGTATTATTGTAAGAGTCACATATACGTTAAGTAATATTTTAAATGTTAATTATAATTTAGTAAGATATATGTACAAGGTTATATCTTTGTTTTGTTAGAAGTATTCTGGGGGTGAGAGATGTGTAGGTCGCATGCTGAACGCAATGAGCCAGTCACAGTATGCGAATGTCCCGTGTTTTTGAACACATACTGTAGTTTTTAACCTTGAAACACGAAATGTTTCACGTATAAAGTTAAATATCTCACTCTTTTGGCGAGCGCTCGCGCATTTATTAATATAAACATAAATAATAGGACTCAAGATACTATGATGATTGCGCGTACAGTCAATGTGTTGTATTAGCATCAGGGATGATAAAAATTGTACTTTTTGTTGATTTACGGTACACAATGCCAAAATAAACCCTTGCGCAGTAAGCTGGCATTAAATAAAGAGGTACAAAATGATGGTTGGGGATGTTACCTCCATGTATCATTATAGCATTTACAAGAATGTCAGCAAGTTACCAAAAAGAAAAGTTCAGTGGTTAAATGATAAAACACATTTAAATACTTGAAGAAACTTCATT
>Ga0224511_10000168_pt1 | contig 24898 bp, 17 predicted proteins | sample SF_May12_sed_USG_2_FD_169988 | JGI IMG/M metagenome (GOLD analysis project Ga0224511, IMG submission 169988) | Sediment microbial communities from San Francisco Bay, California, United States - SF_May12_sed_USGS_8_1 | ecosystem: Environmental > Aquatic > Marine > Sediment | place: USA...
TATAGAATTAAGCCTGTATATACAGAATTGTGAATACATACCGGTATATATACTGCTCCAAACAGTAGAGTTTTTTCAGTAATATTTTACTCTCTCAGCGATCAACGCTGTCTGAAATCAAAAGATGGCAACAGAATTACTGATCGGTATAGCTACTGCCTTAGGCGTCTACTTGGCAATACGCTGGTATAAGGTAGGTTTATATAGACATTGCAGAAGAGTACACAGTAAGCATATTCGTGTGATTTCAATCCTACGCAGATAAAAAATCAGATGCCATCATGCATATTCCTGATATTGATATGAGGACTGAATAAATTATTTCTTTCAAGTGATCATTATGTTTTTTAGAAATAAATTTATTGTTTTACTTACATATTTACATTTTCACATTTCTGGGTGTGAACCTTTTAGCTCCTCTTCAACTGAGACTGAACCGAAATGATTATGAATAATGGCACGCTATTTGGCAATGAAATATCTTTATCTCGTATAGGCAGTGAATTCTATATGGCTAGATACCTTGCTGTTTTCTGTATGCAGGATCCATTGAGGCAGATCCCAGGACCACCCGGGCTGCCGTTATTTGGCAACGCTCTGCAGATGGATCAATCATACCTACATGTTCAGCTTCATGAGTGGGCTAAGGAATATGGGCCAGTCATGAAGATAAAGATATTCACCAAACCCATTGTACTTGTTAATTCTATCAAAGCCATCAATGAAGCTCTCCTCACAAAAGGTAAGGTTATACCTTTATGCACGTGGAACAGCTTAATAGCTCAATGGCGAGAGTGCTTGACTCAACATCGAAAGATCCTGGGTTCAATTCCTCATCATGCTAAACAGCCATGAGAATGAGCTCCTCACATAACTCCTGTAGCTTCTGCTGCTCCAACAAGCCTCAGGCTTAGGAGGTCCGTTAAATAGGATGGCCAAGTGGTAGAGTAGAAAACAAATAAAAATGGAAATGTTATGAGAACAATCATCTTTTATCGTCCTTTGAATTGAGATTTTCTTTGAACTGAGTTTTTTTAGAGGAGTTTGGAATGTAGCTAGGCCGCTGTGTTTCTGGTATGACTATATACCAGTGGGCATGCAAGGACTGTTGGCGGGGTGTGGGTATGGATCTGGGAGCCAGAGGTCATTGATCTGCCACCACAGGGTAGAGATATATCAGACTTCCACTGCAAGCTGTCAGTCCATCTAGTTTCGCCTAGTATATTTATTTTAGGTATTGAATGCAGGTCAGATATGCTGATTTTCACCAGTTCTGGAACACATGTTTAAGCTTGGGAAATCTCATCATGTATGACAATGCTTTACTCATTCGGTTTGCAGAATGCATGTATACTTCACTATCATTTTGCAAAATAGTCCAGTTCAAATCATATGATTCAGGATATCTAACATTATTATGATGAAATAATCCTCATAATGCAACAACATTAGTAAGCACTAGGCGTCTGTGGCATGTGACTTGAGTTTACTGTTTAGCGTCCATATAGTTTTTATTCTAATAGACACTACAAAAGTGGCGGAGTAGCTCAATGGTATTGTGCCGGGCTTGACATGGTGAGACCCTGAGTTCCAATCCCAATCATACCATCTCCCGTTGGAGTATGAGCTCCTCATTTTAGTTCCAGATTTAAATTAAACCAAGCCTTGATCACTATAAGGTGGAGCATTGATACTGGTCACCTCTTGGTGCTCCGTGTTAAGTTGTAGTTGGTGAAAGAGTAAGGATCTAATCCGGGCGCTTCAGAATAGCAGCGAGGGTGTCAGGGTAAAAAGCCTACCCCATCACTCATGGTTGTTTTTTCTTGTAGGCACAGATTTTAATGGCCGACCGTTTGTCCCCAGAGTCAAGGCAATTGTCCACACAAATGTTGCTTTCACGGTAAGCAAGGGGAAGAAAAAGTGTGTGAATGCTGGCGCGCGTGCAGTACAGGTGCATGTGTGTGCAATATAGGAGGTTACAGGAAGGTTATGAAACTATACTGCTGCAGGCCATCATTTAGAAATACAGTGAAACTCGGTTAACTCAACCTCGGATAACTCGACCTCGGATAACTCGAAAACTTGCTTAACTCAAACCAAGTTTCATGGTCCCTGCATGGCTAATAATAATTTGCTGTGCTTATCGCGAACTTTTAGTCATAACTCGAACTGGTAAACTGCCGTTAGTACCATCAAAGAACCTTTTCTGTGGCTGGATGTGTTTACATTCTTGTGTAACAAGTTTAGTAATGGTCCCCTGCAGTTCGATTTATCTAAGTTTCACTGTAGTTTGATGGTTTTTTGTCTATCACCAATATCAATATCAAATCTTAAGGCTATAGATTTAAGCTCAATTCAAATGTATATAATATGCCTTTTCTGAATCTAAGAACTTTACATACATCGGCGTGGCACTGTGTTTCATTACAGAACATAGAACATCCTCAGTTTCACACAATAAGGCGGACAGCCACCAAGGGCCTGAAATCCTATGGTGCGGGAGTTGCTGCCCTTGAGAAGGTGATGCTTGAGACCACCCAGGATTTGGTAGACATACTCATGCAGTCAGAGAAGGACATCAATTGCAACCAACTGGCATATGGTTATGTCTGTTGTGTCATTTCTAGTGTGGTGAGCTTTATTCATTTGAAACATAACAATTATTGTTCTTACTGATCTACCTCTTCCTTCTCATGAAAGTGTAGCCAAATTCTCAGCAGGGTGATGGCTAAGCAAATGGCTTACAGGTTGACCATGCCGTTATCTTCTAACTCTGTGCCTCAAACCTCCTAGGATTTTCCATTCAGGCTTGGAGCTCATTGTTTCGCTATGCATCAGTGCGTACTCGGTAGACCCCACAAACCCCTGCATGTGCGCACAATCAACTTCCACTATGTCCACTTAATTTGCACAGGATTGTAGCTTCACTAGAAACTGCACCATGGTCTAGTGAAAGCAATGGATACCAACAACTGCATGGTCCATAGGCCTACTACATGGGTATGTTTTAACATGAGCCCGAACAGGCTAATCCATTATTGTACTTCAAACCCTAAGACCTGGCATGTGGGAGCCAGAGACAGATATTAAACTTTTTCTTTGTAGCTTTTTGGAGAGAAATACACTTTTGATGATCCGATATGCAAATCATTACATCTCATGAATACGCAGTTTGTCAAGACTGCCAATCCAGCAGGTAATACTATAGCCCGTGAGCACACCGTACAGGTAAAACTGGCCTGTAAGCACACCGTATCGTACTCGGCTTGAATGTTGTCTCTAGTTGACTAATACTTAACCGATGATCCCTTCAGTCAACAAAAATAATGGAGGGAACAACTCCGTAATGACTACTATTACGAGGCGTCTAGGTTGCCGCATTAGCCGTCTGCTTTGTAGTTAGTAGTTAAATCTCTTTTCTCCTTTCCCGGTAGGTGTTCGGTCTTCTGATGTATACCTTCTGCATATTTTCACAGTTCAAGTTCCATCACGTATAATATTAATCACCTTGTCTATCATTCAAATCATCAGTTTGGGATAAACACCTCCCACTTCCCTCACGACAAAGCAAATCCTGCAACCGCAGTCAGTACGAAGTCACTTCCTCCCGAGTAAGGTCTCCAATATGTATGGCGTGTGACAAGTAACGTTCAACAAGGCCTTGAATATCCATGGAGACCAACCAGGTGATATGTAAACAAATGACTTAGTTTGACTGACCCCCAACCTCCCAGGACCTACCAGCACACAGAACCAGTGCGTTTCTCTGGTGCTAAGATTCCACTATGCTTACCTAGCCAGAAACCTCTTCGACGCATTATGAACAACAACAAATTCTATTAAGCCACAGCTAAGGAGACTCCCGTGTTGTCATTGTAAGTTGTACCGCATGCGACAAGTTTGCTTCATACCATGATAGGTGCAGGTGCCCTTATTGACATCTACCCAGCACTTTATCATGTACCTGGGCTGTTTTCTGAGTGTCATAGAATAATATCAGAAGCTAATAAAATGGCCGAGGAGCATGTCAACAAGAGGCTACAAGAGGCGAAGGTAAGAGTGAACTATCTGTCTTTCATTTTGGCATCTATTTAACTCACTATTAAATAATCCAAGATCTGTGAGGAAACCTTCACTATGCCGCTACCGCCGTCTCTTGCCAGACATAATCCAGTTTTATCTATGCTGACTACAATAGACATACAATGCTCATGCGAGGTTCAATTCGGTGAAATTATAAATATTTAAGTTTCACTGAAACCAGTCTTCTGGTACTAGAGGATGTTAGCAAACTCCTGTGCTTTTCCCATGAACATTTCGGTTCTAGGATTTGCTTGGAAGATTTTGCTCGCAACTTGAACATATCTGCTTGACTGCACTCTTTCTGAGATTTAAAATACAAAGTTTCCTATTCATTTAAGGCCAGTTATGATCCAAATCAGTTGAGAGGATGTCTAGACTATTTCATAAAATCATCACTGGAGGAAGTTGATAAGAACGGCAAGCCCATACTGGATGATGAGTGCCTTATGGGTCTTACTCTTGACTTCATAATTGGGGGTAAATGTGAATGGTGTTAATAGGTGCATTTGCGTGATCATTTTCTTATGCGACTGAACCAGTTTTTGGCCAGATGTCCCGCTCAATTGCTCAAAACATGCAGTGTGACTGAAAAGTGCGATTTAAAAAACCATCTCCATCGCGACTAAAAGTGACTCAGATTATATGAACAGAATTTCATGACGGAAAGTTTTCGCTGGCATGCTAAGTCAGAGAGGGTCAAGATTCCCAATGCCAAGGTTACTTTAGTTACTGCATGCATAGAGACTGGGAACCACCTACTAAGGATGAACAATTTAGGCCTTATGAGTTGAGAGAAGTTGGAGTTGAGAGAAGACAACTTCATTGCATTTAAAACACCTCCTGAAACCATTGCATATTTATTGCGCCTGGCTGTTCGAGTGAATTTTTTTTATTACAACTGACTGAAATCACGCAAATACACCTATTATGCTTTGCAATACACCAATATCTCCCCCATGACTTAATGGTTTGTGATTTAAGAATAGAACATTTTACTTGTCAACCATCCGCTCATAAAGATGAATGGAACAGATTGTCTATAACATACAAAATATTCTTCTCTATGATCTGACACTGACAGACATGACAGACAGTCTAAAATCTTTTTCCAAGTGGTCATTATTTGTGTCGAATGGCCATTGTATTCTATTCAATCCTGCAACCGCATTATGGTTTTAGAACCTTTGAATATTGGAGATTAGGTTTCAATGGTCTCTCTGGCTTCATCTTATATAATGACATCTCCCATTTTAATCGCAGTCTAATGAGTTTTACTACATACAGCGAGTATCGATTTGTTCACTCTAGTCAAAAGTAATCTTAATGGGACAAAAATCAAACAGGGTTGTTACCTCGACCTAGAGTCCTCATGGCCAGTGGTCAGTGATAAAACTGCTAGTTGCTGGCAGACAGACCACCTTATGAAATAAATAAGTAATATTGATCGTTTCATATCATCAGTTTATAGCTCTCCATCTCATCTCGTTATATAGACATTAGAGTCATGGTGATGATAGCTTCGGATGACATGTCTGCCTAACACCTGTGCTTTTTAGGTATGGAAACTAGTACTACATCGTTGACAGCCATGTTTATTACTCTGCTTAACAATCCGAATCTCATAAAGAGGCTACAGGCTCAGATTGATGAGAACTTCGGGCCAAATGATAAGATTCAGATGGCTCACAGGTAACACAGGGTGTCACAGCAGAGCGGCAGGGATAGCGAGATACATCAGCGATAGAGCCCCTGGCTTATATTGAATGAACCCGGGTTCAAACCCTGTTCAGACAAGATTCAGTTGTGAAGTTACTCACACCAATCCTAGCTCAAACTCAAACAAGCCCCCTATCATTCAGGTGCTCGAAGCTAAACCATAGCAAAAACTAAAAGCTAAAACATAACAAACATTTAAATGTGAAATCGTTTTTAACGAAACCCGGTCATGGCAAGCTCCCATAGTGAGTGTGAGTTACTCACATTATTCCTTGCTCAAGAACAAAACACTAGTCTCACTACGAGGTGTAGCATTGAATTTGGTGTTCCATGCCAAGCAGTAAATGGTTCATGAAAAGCCAAACTATTTAACCCTGCACCTTCACCATGTTTTGATGAGGATGTCATATGAGAAAAAAGCTCTGGGAGTTATCCTCTCCACACCATGTGAAGCGGTGAGACTCTATCATGTCAAACAGGCATACACACCAAACCAAGGGTCACACGTCTGAAAAAAATGTTGCTTTGCGTTTCATCCTAATATTATTTTTTATTATACATGCAGGGAGAAACTACCATTGCTAGAAGCTTTTCTGCATGAAAACCTAAGGATTCTATCTCAATTGCCGTTGCTGGTACCACATATGACGATCAAGGACACTGAAGTGGCTGGATATAAGGCGAGAACATAAATAAATTATTAAGCGATAGTGCATGCGTATCAAGGGGTGATATCCTTCAGAAATTTATGATTTCAATGCAGTGACCGGGCTCTTCAGCATCTGGTGGAGAGCCCGGTGAGCTGACTATTCAATTTCAAATGAGACAATTCAACTGCTGTCTCATACACTTGTGCTTGGTTTGTTTATGGCTCTAATTAATCAATAATTTATAGAAGGCCTGTGAGGAATGCCATCTCATAAGAACCCATAAGTGGTATAAAAACATCAACTATAGCCATTTATAATCATAATTTATTGTATATAATCTTGTAATTATTGTGATCGAATGTGGTAGCTAGATTATAAAAGCTGGTGTACCCAAACAAAGGGACTGAAAGCCCAACCCACCATGGACAGTTTGCATATAACCTTCCGTTTGTTGTAGATCCCAGCCAACACTGAGGTGTTCATCAATGCTTTCCACGCAGCACACGACACTACAGTCTATGAGAACCCGTTTGAGTTTAACATTGATAGATGGCTGGATGAGAAAGGTGATCTGGTTGCTCCAGATCATCCTGTTCGAAGAGGGTGAGTTGGTGATCCTATGGGAAAAGCTTGGATGGAAAGTGGTGCATGGGTGTTCAATAAATAGTCTCGGTGGTACAAAGTACCAGCAAAAACCCATTCAAAATGGCCACCAGTGCCCGGTGAACCATCAGAAGAGAGCCGATCCTGCATGCTTTATTTTCTCCAGTGGCAGGGGAGCGGCAACCAATGATCAGATTTGAATTTACTGCTCCATCGATTTTGTCCTTCACTCATATACCGGAAGTGGAAACCTTTCGGATGTAAGTGTGATTGATGCTCTGATTGGTCGCCGCTTGGGAAAATAGTGCATGCAGTGTCAGGTCACAGCGGCACGGTGCCGCTGAATTAGCGGAAGTTGATACCCATTCGACCGGCAAAGACAGCGACACATCAGCCGTGTCCCTTTCTGTGCCGCTTTCTGCACTAGTCTAGTTTAAACCCTCTTTTACAGTAGGTATAGTGGGGTGAGGTGTTAGCTTAATTAGTGGATAGCGTACTGGTGCTTAGACACGGGTCATGGATTTAATTCCCGGTTTGGACAAAAAACTTTATCTTTCGTAACACCCTCATTGGTTTCAAATCCCGATAAGAAGGCCCACCCATACTCCCATAAAGTTACCACTCTACGACGGTATGCGGTACAATCAGAAAGTCTCCTAATGGCACACCCTGGAAAACACTGCATGACTTCAGTAAGCCATTTTCTGCAAACTGGTCGAGGTACGAAACAGTTAAAAATAATGGGATAGTTCAGTGAGAGGGTGCTGGGCAAATGTGGGAATATTGGGCTATCTTAGTAATAAATAGAAATATATATAAATTATACAAAAATAGAATAATTTTACAGACTATTACAAATGTTTTATTCAAAGTATTCTGCCGAAGGCATGCAGTGTTATCATGACCCGTCATTGTTTACCATGGTGGTGTGGGATGGCATTGGGCCCAGTGGTTTCCCTTTGCCTTGCTCAGATTGCTGATAGGAGATCAATAAATCTAAGCCGTTTATTTTCACTCAGCTACTCTTGACGGCAAAGGAAAGATATTATAGACTGTCCTGGGATGATTATGACCCTTGACCCTTGACCCTTGGTTGGGAACATTATGTATAGCACATGTGATCCGAAGGCACCCTTGCAAATTGGAGTGGCCGGGAGACTTTCTAAAGGCCAGTAGCAAGGGAAAACCCTGACAGCACTGGAAAGCGAGCTCACACCCGTTAAATTGCAATTCCACGCTGGCTGAACTACACTGGCGCTAACAAATAGTGCCTAGTAATTCGGCTTGGATCTACTATAGCTTCAATCTATCATTGACCGCATATAGTGGCTGGAGCATAATATTTTATACATTACAGTGCAATGAGCGCATGATGATATTATTTTGTAGATTTGTTGGTTTTGGAGCTGGTAGACGACAATGCCCTGGAGAACTTCTCGCCAGAACTCGAATATTCCTTCTCATGGCATCGATTCTGCAGAAGTTTAATATTATTCCTGTTGGTAAGATTCCAGAAGATGATGTGAGGAAGTTTAAGATGGGAATCCTGCTGGAAGTCCCCGAGGTCAGCGCCAGATTCGTCTACAGACACTAGGGCTATATTACAGGTTCACGGCATCAGCCACGGATGACCATCTCATCAGATTAATATATCTGCATGTACATGCAGCTTAAATGATAACTGTGTGTATGCCTAGACAGGCCACATATGTCGTTTTTCAATATTATTTCTCCTCAAGCTTTTCATGGTAACTACAAATGTGATAGCAGAATTATCTGACCTTCCGATCGTAGTACTCTCATTGCGCACATTATATTTTCAGTTTCATTTTATGGCACAAACTTACAAACTTCCGTTTTATCGTATTTTATGTTTTCTCCTATAATTCCAAACCTAGTATGTCATTATGTAAAATGTACCAGTTATATTGACTACTGACTCAGTGGTCACGCTGAGGCAATCATTTATAGGCCGTGCTGGCCGGCTGGTGTATGAAGTGGAATGTGAATTATGACCATAAATTTTATCCTATCGGTATGTATACATATGTATACATATCAGCATAGATAAGAGTTATGACTGGACTTTTAAAACCCAGTAAATACAGCGCATTTCCTGTTTTAATAAAAGTACAAGAAGTCCATTCCAGAAACAAGACTGAGTGAAGCATGTAAGGCTCAAAGTTAGTCCGTCATTGTGAATAAAGCGTGCATATGAGGCTATGTTTGGTTTCTGCTGTAGGGTATATTTCATCTATTTGTGTCATTCAACCTGTCTTAAGAGTTCATTTCAATACGCGCTGGAAATAAGCTCAGTAAAGATATTATTACGGGCTATTATGTCAATTATTAATAAAACCGTACATGCCAACTTCTCCAATGTGCACATTTTTGTATCGTACATGCAAAAAAATGCTTCTCTATCTTGGGTATTGGTATACTAAAAAGCCTACATATCCGCATTAGCACGCTGAACCTAAACCTGCACGACCTCTTTGGGAGCATTCAGTACAGGATTCCGTAGAGACGGCAAGTGTTGTGCAATCAACATTGTGCAATGAACATTTTCAATTTGAGACCGGCCGCCTATGTACTACAAACCCTTTACAGTAATGTAAACTTATAAGAGGAGTAAAAGTACACTAATCTGCGTTGCGCTTCACTCTTGGCAGATCCACTGACCTTTCCAATAATGCTTACAGTATTCTCAATATCTCTGCCGAGTTTGATTACATTCCGTTGTACGTCATAACATAAAATGCAAAGCCTACCTCTTAATATGGATGTGCTACAGTCAGTACCCCTCAGGTGCTACGGTTAACTATACAGCCATATACTGTTAGGCTTGAGGCTTCATTGATAGCATAAAGGAGAGAGGAGACAAGCTACACTGCAGGGATAACAGAGAAAACCTCAGCTATGAATAGCTATACCGGATTTTATGACTGCGAAATGTTAGACAGCAATAATTACGCCTTGTCAGGAGAGAATTTCCCACAGGCTGTTATGAGAAGGGTAGATTATGCCTCTACTCCAAACCTAACACAAAGCTTCTCTGGTAACTGCCTGTATCCACCGATAGAACCAGCAAGAAGATCTACTAGCCCCAGACGTATAACGTAAGTATGATATGTGTAACTGCTTCCACGGTGGGATGCTAGACCCATAGAGCTATCCTCTATAGAGGATAACTCTATGGCTAGACCACATTCGGGTACTTATAAGCCACTACATGTACATAATGTCAAAGATAAGTATACTCTACCAGTGGATACCAGTGTCAAGCGAAGCGCTGTGCATTAGGACTAAGCGGGTAGTCTGGTGCGATTGATATTTATAGAAAAACATCACACCCTATGAACCATGAACCATTATTTGATCATTCCTCAACTATGTATATTATACATAGGGAGTCTCACAGAACTTCATCATAAAGGCTAATACCTGTTATGGTTGTGTTCTGCCCGAGTCTTACTGCTTATCTTATGCCCTGAATAGACTCAGTTCAGTTTTAGAGAGGCATATACCGTGGCAACATCTTTATACCAAGAAGCAAAGGCCCTGCCTTGATAATGTTATCAACTTTAAGTAAGATTAACCTACCTAAAGCTTTTGCAATATGTTTGTGTTTAACAAGACCGTTGCACAATAAGTAAATATGGTATCATTGTAATAGAGTAATTTCTGCTTATTAGTTGCATCAGCTAACTATGCTACCCAGCTGGGCAACAAATTAACTCCCTAAATTAATTAGCTAGGTATGTGTGATCTGAGCATGAGTAGTCTAATGTGCATCTACCCCATGGAGTTATAACTCTATGATCTATCTTCTCTGTTCATTTTGTGACCACGAGTTATAACTCTATGATCTATCTTCTCTGTTCATTTTGTGACCACAGAATGGAATATCGCTGGTCTGTTATATACGCACACCTCTATTCAGAATCCCTGGCTTGATAGATCTCTCTGTTTTCAGTTAGTTTAGTTGTGAGTTGTGTTAGATCGCCTCCCTGGAGTTATATTAGAACTCTTAGGAGACCGACATTAGACTATTCCCCACACCTCGCATCACACACGATGCAATATTGATATTGTTATGAAATCCGAGGTGAAACTGAGGTTATGGGATCGGATCTGAAATGGCAACCCTAATTCACATTTCCTTCTGATACCCATCTGTTCCACCAGATAACATATAGATCTTCGAGCATCAGGGTATCAGACTTCCCAATAATGTGTGACAATCAGCCTATTGTGGGAGGATATGTCTTGAGATCTGTAACGGATAACCCTGAGTTGCATATAATTCGAGTGTGCGTATCGAAGCCATCAGTTGAGTCAGTAAAGGAATATGGCAGCAATGAGGGACGAGAGCGGTGAGAAGCGTCTTGATTTGGTTCTAAATCTCCTAAGGTAAAAATTGCACCAAAAGTCCTTCACTCGCTAAAACTAATTATGCCATAAAGTACAAATTGACTGGTTTACATTGACAATACTTATTACATTTTTCTTTACATTTAGGTTGAGGAGTGGCAAACCATTACAGGTTGAATCTCAATACAAGGAGGAAGAAATGTTTTACAGCAGTCAACAGCATCAGCAACCACACAGTGTGTACAATCACAGTGCTCACGGGTTTATTCCACCAGGGCCTCCACCTCACTACACGCCACGACAACAGCCACACTCACCAAACTCACTATACTCTCCACAGTACCATAATGACAGTCAACATTACCAACCACAGTTCACAACAACACAGAGTAACTATGAGTTACAGCACCACACACAGAGTGGAACACGGGATGGTTTTGGTAGCCATCCAACATACGAAGTTAGGCAAAGCTTTAACCAGCTATCACCAAATTTCAACAAATCGCCTGTCCCGTTTCTTTCTACAAGCCCGACGACTGAATCGCCGCAGCCCATTGGTAACCAGACTTTACTCAATGATTCACCACAGAGTGAAGGGAAAGATGACAATCAAACTAATGGAGATAAAGATAAACCAACAGAGCTCACTGGAAAAGGTACGCTAGCAATGCTTTCAATTCAGTTTTACATTAAAATGATACCTTAGTTAGCATGCGTGCCATAGTTTACTGTCATTTGAAAACTTGCGATGGTTATTCTTTTAAAAAACTATTTGTAATACTTCAAGGGGGCACCTCCCCATCCTATATAGCAGGCCTCCACAGCCTCAGGCTTGGATAGTGGGATAGCTTATCGATCAGTGCAGCATGGCTAATGCACCTGTTCATATTATAGCGTAGCTCAATGTTGGGTGTAGCAGACTTGGCTCGATTCACTTGACAGTGGACGATTTCCACCGAGTTTCTGCATGGTATGAAAGCATCTCTATATTTTCATATCAAGCTAAAATGTTTTTTCTGTTGTCTGACTGAAGCTTGTGTTTGTAACATTCCACAAATTGGTGTATGGTAGAGTGTTAGACTTGTAGCTCAGTGGTGAAACCCTGGGCTCGCAACTTTAGGAACACGAGGTCGAATCCCGGGCAAGATGATGTGAATGTGAACTCCTCACTGTAATCCTAGCTTAAAACAAAAACAAGCCTCACTGTGAGGTGGAGAATTAATACTGACCACCTCGCTGTGCTCTATGCTAAGCCGTAATTGGTGAAAAAGACCAAATGTTCTACCCGACAGCTTCGCCATAATTGAGCGGTAGGTGTTGGGAATCATGCATAGAGCACAAGCAGCGCATAAACTCACACCTGCTATCACATTTACCTGTAGAACACGTAAGTCCCTTGCCACCACCACCCCCGGCACCACCAATACCTGAAGGAGGTATTCCAATAATCTACAAACCACCTGCGGACCCGGTCGATACCGCGGAGACCGACAGCGTCGAGAAAAAGACAACATTACCGGTGCTGACTCCTGAGAGAAAGAGTCTTATGGCTGAAATGCAGAAGAAGTTAGCTGGGAGAAGAGCGCGTGCTAATCGTGGCGAGGTAGGGGGAAATCCAGCTGCCGCACACATAGCTAAAGGTCAACTCATTAGATCTATAATTATAAGTGTGAAGGTAATAGCTGCCAACGGTGGATAAATTTGGGTATTGTGAAGTTGTTTATCTGTTTAAGCTATATAGTGAGTTTCTTCTGACACAACATGTTGACTCTAATACGAATCATCTATTCGAGTCTCACGTGTTTCCCGTTAACACAACAGCATCCCAAGACCGTACTTCTAGTTCTTCCCATTTCAAAGCTGTTTGGTTGATGTTATCAACTGCTTTTTATGAGGCATTGAGCTCAAGGTTAGAATGGAAGGGTTTGTGGAAGATCTAACTAATTGTTGAGCTCAGCTTCTAGACTAGACGGTGTCACATATAGGTTAAACGAGACCTAGTTTTCACTACCACCCATACGCAATGCCCAGTTTCGGGATTGATAACCTTGACTCACTGCTCTTGATCGGTTATTGTAGGAGGCATGTGTAAACCGTGGAGCTGTTTCCATAAGCTCGAGACCAGAATCACCTGCCTATTCCTTTCCAGCAGTAACCAGTGCAAGGTACGGACTGACTGATCCTTGCAGGTATAGAGTTATCCTCCCCTGACTCCATGTTTTACGGGTTACACTTTGCTATTCCATGAGTTTGTTTACTATGCTGTCATACCTAACCAGTGGCAGCAGGTCAAAACAATCATTCCATTGGACCAGTGACATAAAGAAACTTAATGGAGCATTTAAGAGTTGGGGGTTTTTGCGCAGCTCATGGACTTGGAGCAATTGCCATTGAATACACTCCACTTACCATACTACATACATCATGAGAGGTTTGTATGGCCATAAGAGAAAATAACATCATCTGTATTTCCATGGATAATGACATTAAGCCTGTTTGCAGTATGCCTATGATGTATTCCATAAGGAATGTCAGGCTACTCTACGGGTGAGCTTCCTTAATTTAATGATGTGATCCCAATACGTGGGTGAAACGACAAAATCATGCCTAAACTGGTAATCGAACCAGTATCTCTGGTTCTAAGCCCAGTGCACAATATCTCTTAAGCAACGCTCCATCATCAGCGCATCCAGCTGCCATACATTCAACAGTTTCGTGGTAACTACTAGGTCAAGTCAGCGCAGCAGCCCAGTCCTTGACCGTGTGACCATGATGGATTTGGAGACTGTCAGACAGGAAATCCTAGCCGAGATGCGAGCAGAGATTTCACGAGCAAAGGATGAAATCATTGAAGGTACGGATTACGCTAGGTGTCGGCTTGTGAACACGCCCCTACCTGTCTTTACGTATAGAGATTTCATTTACAATGATTGCTCGAGCAAGGTATGAAATCAGTTCAGTGACACTTTGATTCGGCTTGCGCTATTGCTAACACAAACCGCCACTTCCCATACGAAAGCAATTCAAATTGTGACTCAGTTCCACTGTTTCAATCGGGGGATCGCTGAATTGAGCCAGTAATGTTAACCTCCGGAATAAAATGTCATTGAATCTATAATGCCATCCCTCAACACATGACATAGTGGATACAACTAAGGATATGAACATTGCCTTAGATACAGGCTACGGCAGACTTGCAATCCATCATTGATCGTAACAGATATCTTTGGATTGTAGCCTTGAGAAAAAATGGAAGTCTGATTTGATCAAGCCAGACGGAATCGCTGCTCAGTACACCAGAGCTTATGAAAATCTTCTGGTACAAATCAATCAGACTAATGTAGAAATGGTCAAACTTTAGTAACCATACAGGGAGCTGCCTGTCTGATAACATTTGGAATCTCCTCAGGTGAAGATAAAATGTCACCTGTTGCATCTCAGTGCTGTGAGAAGAGTGTACGTTGTGCTTCGGGTAGACAGCTCTGAAACCCTAGTTTGCCAACGAGGTATGAAGCAAATGTGTTCTCGCATTGCCTATTTATAGAAATATTTGACAGTTACTATTTATACTAGCAACAGGTAGCTCTAATGCAGATAGGTTTGCATTATCTTAAATGTATTTTTGAAAAGGTATTTAAGCTAAATAATGAATTTCACATCTATACATTTGGTAGGAATTGGGTTGGTTTTTAAACGTTCTGTGAACAGTTTTGAGTTTTTTTAGATTTTCAGCATGAGAATGACGTAAATCTCCACACCGATTCACCCACGTTATATGTTTTGACTATTCGCGCTATGACCAGGAAGTGATTTCTTGCATTTATCATAGATATATACAATTGATGTGAATACGTTTCAAAGGTTAGTGTTTTATAATATGAGATCTACTGTACATCTGATAATGGGAACTCTGTACATAAACATATAGTTTCTAAAGGGTGATATAGGTTCTACGGTCTATACTAATGACTAGTATCTGTCTATAAAAATTCACCAGGCAAGAATCGCTATCAATACGCATGCTTTCATAAAAATATTTTTCCGCTTTTGATTTGCTTTATCCGGACAGTCTGACCGTCACAGGTGGTCATTATGATCTCCTCATCAGACGCTCGTTTCCGGCCACCTGATGCGCTCTCTGGTTTCCCCGGACTCGTTCTCTCAGAGGTAGGAATCACTATTGGCAGTCCATCGTGTGTAACCATAATGAGTTGATCTGTGGGTAGAGGGTCAGGGGATATGGGCAATGACAGCGGGGTGGGAATTATGGAAGCTGCCTCTGGAGACAGGCCAAAATGCTTGACAGCAATGTGTACTTTCATCTTCTCCTCTTGTGGTTCATATCTGCGGCATACCAGGCAAGAACGCTGGACTGGTCGGCAAAAATCTATGTGATTGTACGCCTCGTGTAGTTGGGCTACTTTAAATTTGCAGGAGAAACAGTTTATATCATGTTTAGCAGTCACGCTCCACTTCGGCACTGAGACCTTAGCCGGCATGTTTCCCTTCTACAATTACAACACTTCAGCATAAGGTGTAAAACGGTAATATGACCATATGCATGGCACGGCCAAATAAACACACATGTAAACACTGTCAAAGCATAATTTAAATAATACTATAGATGCATAAAATCACAATGATTTCAGAAGCCTTCCGTAGCTGACCTAGAGAAATAGGGTTCTTCATGTTTAGTGCCACCACCAAGGGCGTTAGTCAACAAGCAATGGAGAGCATTTTATAGGTAACAACCATTTCAAACACTTGTTACGCTAAAGCCAGGCGAGCCACACAAATTCAATTGGCTGCACTTTTACATGAATAGGATAAACAGCTTCGAAAAGAGAAAAGGTTCCATTAGGGTACAGATTTTGGACAAGACAGGGTTCAACTAACCACTAATCTCAATGCACCTCGGATTTCGTGAGTTGGAATCAAGCTGCAAGAGACCAGCATCACACATGGATTGCATTTAAATTACTCTCACATACTGTAAGTATTTTAGCAGCACAACAATCAGCCAAGATAATTTGCGTCAGGGACTGCTTACCTGTCGCCCGCTGTGAGGTAGATTGAGAGGATCCTCATTTGTTTTAGAAGCTGATAAACGGGTCTTTGATCGTTCAGCACTGGCTGTCTTGATTTCGCAGACCGTAGCTGATTTCAGCTGGCTGGACCTTCCGTTTTTATGCTTCTTCTCCCCATCTGAATGTTTGGTAGGCTTTCTGCTCTCCCGATCAGTTTTATGTTCGTCTGGAATTCTTTCCGGCTTTGCCGGGGAGTCTCTCCTCTGAGATAGTGGAGAGTTTTTGCGATCACAGCTTGACAATCTGGAATTGCGATTTGAGCGGTCGTCTCTTCTCTCCACGTTTTTGGCAGGCATTCCGCTATGATCACGAGAACTTGATCGGTGTTTCTCATTGTTTGCGGGCTGATTTGACAGAGAATGGATGGCAGGTGGTCGGCCTTCATCTTTAGTCCTACGGCCAGAGAGCATATTTCGCTTTCCCCCAGGCTGCCTTTCTTTCTCTCTACGACCACGGCGGCTTCTACGTTCATCTAGTTCTTTATCCGCATTAGGATTCTCGCCAGGATTGCTAGTTCTGTTTCTCCGCTCACTGCGATCTCGCTTTGGTCTGCCCCCGTGGTGACCACGATCCTCCATGTCCCTACTACCATCACGGCGAGACTGGCTGGTACTGGACAGCCGACGAGGATCCAACCGTCGCTTTTCATACGAGGTGGCGCCTCCATCGGAGCTCCAATGTCTCCGCTCAGCGATGGGACTATGAGGGCACTGGGAATTATCACGGCTGGATACACTGCGACGGCAATCTCTGTGATGGAACTCGTCCCGACTGCTGCTGCGCCACCGGGAATTGGAATGAACATGCCGAGCATGCCATGAGTGGTCTTCGTCCTGCAATTCCCTATCTCGGAAATCCAAGTGATCATGTCGCCGAAGATCCAGATCACTTGAGTAATTCCCAGAGCTGAGATGGCGATTCTGATACTGCGGAGAATGCCTGCGAGCACTCCACTGTTCCTTGGGTCTTTCGCAACAATGCGAAGTAGGTGTAGGCTCATGACCATACCCAGCGAGTTTCTTCAAAACACCAGCAATCTTATTGTCTGGTTGGCTACCAATTGACAAGACAGACACAAGGTGAGATGGTGGAGTCGGAGGTAGGGACAGCGGTGACAGAATCTCCTTTTTGGTAGGCTTTGGTAACTCAGTTTCAGAGAAATGATGTATATCCCGGCGAATAACATCATCAACATCACTCAGTTCCATGTCCAGAAAATTTGAATTGGATGATGATACCTGCATACAAAGAATCAAGCTATACGGTATGAGAATCAGCATTATACAATAATGCAACGCAATTCCTGAGTAGTATACATCAAGTATAAGCAACTGATTACAAGACAATATGCTTACATGCACATTAGAGGTGGCAGAGTTAGTCACATCCTGGTTCTGATTAGTGGCGACAGTTACAGAAACACCTGCTGCATCCTAAAACATGCAATGCAAAAGGTTCAACATTTCATTATGGAAATTCGCCTCAACTGGGGGACGAACAAGAATTACAGTTCAACTTGCAAGAATTGTTTAGAAATTGGGGAAAATTTACACATGTAAACTATTCTGTACTCACATCTCTATTGGATGATTGGGCAGGGAGTTGCCTCAGAGAGTTGGTGTAAAGAAGATGAGATAGCTTCATATCCAGCTGGGATGGCACAAAACCAGACTTCTTTTCAGATGACTGAGTTGTCTGATCTGTTTTGGCGCTGTGAGATGAGATTCCAGTGGGCATTTTCGGACATTCTGAAGATGATGGTAGTTCAGCATTTGTACAGTGAGTTGCATTTCTCGAAGCTCCACCGCAATTGTTGCGCCTTGATCTTCGTAGCTGCTCTCGTTCAGGTCCCTCCTTGCCATCCTTACCCTGCGATCTGGGTTTTTTGTGCTCTCTGACACAACTGACATGCCGCTGCAGAACAGTTTTTATGCGTGAAGTACCTCTGAGGAGTCCGCGTCTAGGTCGTTTGCAGTATGGATCCGTTTCTGCGTGTTTAGACTGTGTTTCGGAAAAACTGACAGGAGTCTCTGCAGTGATGCTGGTCGCACAGCGTTTCTTTGGGATGACAAATCGAGTTGACTTCATTGCTTCCTCACCTTGTTCTGCTTTAGCGAGTTTGGGCAGTTTTGCGGAGTGTTGTGTAGAAGGGGCTTCTATTTTGTCTGTTAGAGTGAGTCTTTTAGGTGCGGGGTGCGGATCGTCCTTTTCATTTTGACAGGACTTTGTTGGAGCATCATTGGTTGAGGATGCCCTCACAGTAGTTTCTCGCAGCGCAGAAGGGGCTTTGGTGTTAGCCAACACAGCTGAGGCCTTCGCCGATGAAATAATCTGATGACCACACATGTTACAGAAGTCACATTGATAGCCACTGAGTCGCACAACAGCAGCCTGTAAATGATCTTTACACTTTCGCTCACCTTTAGTTCGAACAGTCCCAACTCCAGTCTCAAAATTGGCGAGTGTTACCTTTTTGAGACAACGGGAGGTCCCGTCCACTGTTTTTGCACATTGCATGTGTTTTTCGAGATCAGACAGCAATATCTCCTCCGGCTTTAATTCTCCATGACGAGGACATTGAATATATGGGCTTGTCATGGCAGCATCCTTGCAGAGCAACCCGCAACTCAAGCAAAACGATATCTTGGTCTTTGCTGTCCTGGTTAGTGAATTAGTGAGCTTGTGTACAGAGCAGTATCCTGTAGACAGTAACAGGTCGCCCTTCAACCATTGAAGAACTGGTTTCCAGAGTTTGATGGGGCAAGTCGCACACTGATCATCAGTTCTCCTACCACCAATTTGTTCTTTGACTATTTCATGGTCAGGACAGTATGTGCGGGCAGAACAACTCTCCTGCTGCCCACATTCACTACAGAAGGGGAGATCGAAGCCACCCATTGATATTCCGGCAACAATACCATGGTTCGAGCACATAACTTTAGTACTAGATTTAGTACTGCCTTCCAAATATGATTCTCTAAGTCTAACCAGATTCTTGCATGAACGGCCCTCTTCAGTTTCGTTGGCACACAGCCATTCAGTAGGTGAGACAATGGACCTTGTCACCAGATGTTTCTTTGTGCATATGATCAGAGACAATGGTCTTTTGTCTGTTGTTTTCTTTTGCTGCATCAGCTGTTTGCCACAGATATCACAGAATACACCGTCCTGCCCGACTATACTGATACCTATATTGAATCCATGACTTTGGCAATATGCTCCCACCCCAGACAGCTTTGATGTGTCCAAGGGTTGCAACCCAGCTGGCAGTTGCACTTGAAGAGGTTCCGAGCAAAGTTTCAATTCTTCACCGATTTTCAGGCCACACACTAGGTTATTTTCTTGTTTGTCAACGACTGGCACATGATCTGCATGGCGAGGACATACAAGCGGCCCGTCTACTTGTCTTGGCAGAAAACTGAGAAGTTTGCCGCAGTAAGGCATAATCCGAGATGAGACTGTTACGGGTTTAGTTTCGGCCAGTGTGGGAGGATTACGAACAGGCATTTCCCTTCGATTGAGAATTTCAGCAACCTCGCCAAGATTCGATTCAATGGTTCGTTTGCAATACCAAATAGTCCTGTTGACACCGCGTTTAGTCGAACATTTCAAAACATTGGAAGCCTCATCGACATATCCATGGTTGGGACACATCAGGATATAGCTAGACCGCTTTTCACTAAGCTGCTTTTTGTCGTCTCCTTCTGCATCGGTTTGTGGCCATGCTGGCTTGACTGGATCAGCATGTTTTGGTAGCTTGTCGGCTTCGGTTTTTGTGGAAGAAGTTGCGGAACCATTGTGAACTGCCTCATCATAACGAGGAATTGTTTCAATTTTAGCTTCATCTGGAGAACTGCTCACATCGGATAGATTATTCCGCTTGTGCTGGTAACTAGACAGATCCTTCAGCATACGCACCTGGTTTTGTTTACCACATTCAGAGCAGTAGACTATGTTGAACCCCTTCACCTGGATCTTCTGATATTCTGAACAATTTTCACAGTGCTTTGCTCGAAGTCGACCGCGGTATACCTTCAGAAAATTAACTCTGAGCATGCAGCGTCCGTTCTCGTCATCATTATGCGTACAGATCAGTTCATGCGTGTGTATCCTGTAGGCAATGTCTTCGTTTAGCTTCCGCAGCCCGTGCACCGGACATGACAATCGCAGTTTGATTCGTTTTAATGCTTCCCCTGCTCTGTTAGTGACTGTCTGTTTCAGCGTAGAGTCAAGGCTCATCTTCTGTCCACAATGACGGCAAAATGATACCTCGATTTCCTTATGACGATAAACAACACCTCCATTAGGCCCATGGGCACTGCACACATAGAAGCCGTGGTCAGCTGACATTGTGTTATTGGTGTGCATGGGATAATCCTTTGGGATCTGAAGCAAAAGCCGTTTCTCACACCTCTTCTTGTCTACCTTGATTTTACAATACAAAAGGCCCTTCATGCGACTGCCTATACGATTTTCGGCAATGATTCCATGTCTTGGACACCGAAGCTGCTGGGGGAGCAAGAGCTGCTTACCACAATGTCGACAAAATAGCGCCTGATTTTGCGCTATGGCCAATCGATGCAGCTTCCCATGAGTAGGACAGAGAAGGGTAGAGAACGACCCATGCAAGCCGCGCCGGAGAACTTCAGTGCCACCCTCAGAGGGGACCAGCTCCACAGGCTCTTCACACTGCTTACAGGTTAACGGAGTTCCCGAGCGATATGGATTCGTGACCGGCTTATACCCGTGTTTGGGACAGCACAATTCCCGCTTCTCTATCCTATCCAGCAGTGCCCGTCCTTTAGAAAGGCCTATACACCCAAGGCAGAACTTTTGGTTGTTACTGCTGACAAACAGTGGGCCGTGCAGAATGCATTTGGTTTTTGGGCTGTAAGAGACCGTCTCCGCCCTCTGTAAGGAAGCACTGTGGCAATTGTGGCAGTGTAGCTTATCGCAATCCCCGTCCACAGCTGGGTGGTACACAGACTTCTCATGCACAGGGCATGTCGATTGTGACCCGTTCTTAGAGGATTCACCAGCGATGACGTCTGCTTTTCGCATTTTTGGGATACCTTCATCTGACATCATGCGGAGGTTAACCACTCTTCTTGGAGTAGTTACTGTAACTACAGGAGCTTGGTCGGCAGCTGTATTTTCAACGTTCTCTGTACCAGTTGATGGAGCCTTCAACCTAGAGCCAGCATTAAGTACCTTACAAGCCCGTTTCACTCGCTGGCTGCTCACGTTTTGTTGCTTTCGACCCGGTATGGCTCCTGGCGTTCTCTTTTGAGCCGGTTGTTGTGGAGCCTCTTTGTCATGGCTAGATGCCTCCACTTTAATAGAAGATGTATCCTTTGTCCTCACTGCCTCGACCTGCTGTTCAGGGATCTTACCACACACCACTTTGAGTGAACCAACCAGCCGCTCGCTTAAGCTGATACTCTCCTTCCCCGATCCTGACTCGTCTAAAATACGAATTCATATATTTTTAACCCATAACAACTTACCCCAATTGTGCATTCGATATTCCCTTCCCTTGACACAATTGACCCTTGTACCATAATTCTCAAAGCATTCTCGGATTTGGCAATGTTAATGCTAGAGTTTGTAGTGAACGATTTCTTTCTTCCTTTTTTGGTTAAAGACGTATGTAATAGACCACAGATATGTGCTCACCATTGCTAGGTCAAAAGAACAACTCCCAAAACCATTTCAATCCCAATTAATACATCGATTGATGGGCAGCGAGCTGCTTGCAGCGTCGAATGCCAAGCTTCTGATAAAAACCTGTGCACTGTAGTAAATAATCTACCTGAGGAAGACTCCAGTGATTGGTAATTAGGCAGAGTGGAGCTGGTGGCGAGCTTAATTCCATGACGAACTAGCAGGTGACGTGATAGATCGGCTCTCATTTCCGAGAGCGCTGCTTCCAGGTCATCCTCCTCGAGACCATCGGCATCGCGAGTGAATACCGTCTGACACACCCAACACACAAGATGGCCTAGTCAAAATTGAAGCCTGTGTTATCGTCTAGTTGTATAACTTCTGTATATTTTTGTATAATTCTTTTGTTTTGTTTTACGCATACCTTTGCTCAGCCTGTGTAATGAAGCAGTTAAGCTTGTGGCTTTTTCTTGAGTGGTATGAGCTGAAAATTAGGTGAGGAGTGGGTGCCCAGCGTGACTAGGACTTGAACCCAAGATTATTCGATCTTGAGCCAAGCGCTCTAGCAACTGAGCTTTCCCCGTTATCCCCACACCTTTTGTGGCTTTTGATTTCTTGAAAAGTATAATACAACACGACTGTGTGCTTATGTAGACACCCCCCGGCATTATTAATCTGGCCCAAGAGCAGAGGATCACTCTCGGTGATCATTTTCTGTTTGCCTTGCAACAGCTGGGGTGCATATACACTACATAGAGCAACTTACTGGCACTCTTGTATTCCGCACAAAATGTATATTTCTTGTGCTTGGTGAGTGTCACTTCATGGTCACAGAGAAGATGTTGAGACAGATAACCGGTAGGCAACACATGCCCAGGGAAGGGCTCAAAACAATCGGGAAGGGAATCTAAAATGATTCAAAGAGTTACAAAGTTTACTTAAAGTCTATCCATGGTACATTCACCGATATGTCATTGTTATGATCGGAACAACTATGTTAGTTCGGCTGGTAATATCTACCGACATGAACTATATATACTAGAAAGACACAGAAAGGAAATTACTTGAACTAGTGAACTATCTATTTATGATTTTTTCAGTCTCCACAGTGAAAATCTACTGGATAATCTCCAGCTTAGTTTGAGGATGCTCTCCGGGTCGGAATAGCACCAGCTATTTATACCAATGACTTTGGCGTGGCAATATTGAAACTGAGGCACTCAGGGTTTAGGGTCAGTCAGCCAAAACTCGGCTAATCTTCCCAAGAAGGAGGAGATGGATCTTTAACAACCGTCAAGTGGTCTTGACCCTTATCCACTGGTTTGTGCATCCATTTTTATTGTGGTGATCCTACCCCATGCTTGTAATTCGGAGTTGGGGGCGTGTTAAAGGCACATACGTGTACCAGAAAATCACCCCGTCAGCCGTGAGGCTCGAACCTGCGGTCTATAGATTGCAAAACCGGTTTTTTACCAACTGATCTATCATGGCCCCTTAGCCGTGTACATTAACGACAGACGGCATGACATTGAATTGATGGATTACAAGAAAAAGTTGGTCCAAATGATTTACTCACAGGGGGCGCACACTTTCATCCGTTCCTCCCAGTGCGCCAGACAGTGATAGTACGAGTCAAAGGTTTCGTTACACACAGTGCAGGAGCAGCCGATCTTATCCTGAAGTTTGAGCGGTAAGTGACTAATCGCGTGGTCACCGAGCGCCGACCAATCACTAAATACCTCGCGGCAGTACACAATTGGACAACTCCTGGCTGGCCGAGCGTAACCTGCACACTGCCCATCATTTGCCTGTAATATTCGGTGTGGGCTGAAGCGGTGGGCGCACAAAGAGGCCATAAACGGTACTGTAGGGTCAAGAGGGTCATGAGTTGCTTACATCCAATGAAGGGCCTTGGACCACGATCCCTGGTTCAATTCTCAACTCAGCTGACATTTTGTCTTTAGCAAACCCTCAGATTTCGAATTGTGTCGTTGAATAAAGGAATCTCACCCATTGAGTTACCTCCTCTATAGGCAGGCTGGTGCAAGAGGAAAGTTCACCAATGGTGCACTCTAAATCAGAAGACTCAGCAGGCTGGTTTCTGCATACCCCGAAACTGGTCAGGATATGAAAGAAAATCACAAAAGAGGGCTGTTTAGAAGTTTTAGTGCCCTGGTCTTGATGGCTAGTTCCTTACACATGAACATGTCAAATGAGTCTGTAGAGTAAAATTTACCCAGAATATCTCATACCTCTTCGGTTGGGTGTTCCATCATGTGCGATGCCAGTTCCAACAACAAGATGTCCTTCCCACAGACGTCACAGCGAACCTCTTCCCCTACGTCCAAGAACTGACAGCCTCCAAAGACTCCACCAGCTACAATGGTAAGTGATTGAAAGAATAGTGAATTAACCCACCAAGCGCACAGTCTCCTTCAGCTACGAGTATCGCAATAATTAAATACCAAAAAGGCTTGTACTTAGAGTGGAAGAGTCCTACATATTTTAAATGATCACCGTGTGTTTGCAGAACACCACCTATGCCACATGTGTTGCATACCTGCCAATGTCTCCTGAATGAGGTGACGATAAAACTCCGCTCTTCCGACGATAGGTAGGCCACAGTACCAACATATAAAGGCAGGGATATTGCTCCCAAACGTCGGGTTTGTATCAGTGAGTTCTGTAATAGGAAATCTACGCATGAAAAAGCACTGGTCA
>Ga0224511_10000169_pt1 | contig 24894 bp, 15 predicted proteins | sample SF_May12_sed_USG_2_FD_169988 | JGI IMG/M metagenome (GOLD analysis project Ga0224511, IMG submission 169988) | Sediment microbial communities from San Francisco Bay, California, United States - SF_May12_sed_USGS_8_1 | ecosystem: Environmental > Aquatic > Marine > Sediment | place: USA...
AGGACCACCCAGGGATCATTCCTGTGAAGTTTGGTCAAAATCCAATAAGTGGTTTCAGAGGAGATGTTGTTTAAAGAAATTGTTGACGGACGCACGGACGCACGGTCGCACGGACGGACGACGGACGACGGACGCCGGACATTGAAGGATCACAAAAGCTCACTTGAGCACTTCGTGCTCAGGTGAGCTAAAAAGTTATTTGAGTGTTGCCTTTTTGTAAAAATGATATGGTATTTGCCAATTTACACCTCATCTGTAATATGATGAACATTTTTCTTTATACTATTTATAAACTACTTTAATCACAATTAAAACGAGATCAAATACTAACCTACTAGCATCATTTACATTATGAATACAGATCAAACGCTTGAGCTCTAGGCTCTATTTCACAAGTTCTATTACTTTATACAGACAAAACCTTCATTGAATACACTGGCTTGTGTTTCATGAATAAATTAACATTTCATTAACCAATTAAGAAAAGTATCTATATGTACCTGATATGCACCTTCCCCAATTCAAAAGATATGTGTTATGCATACATTATTACCCTCTAGACAATTTAATTCAACTTTTACCGTAATTTTAAATATTTTAAGCGTTTACTGCTTACGGTTGTAGCCTGAGGCCATGTATCTCCAACTACAAGCTTATTTATCCATTACCAAGTTTTGAAGTGTTATCAAAGCATCCTTAAATGCACTACTTACTAAATAGATTGTTGGTAAGACATACATTATTTCAAACCATTACTTACTGTAGGTACATAAATAGTTTCAAAGTCACTCAATGTTTTATTAAATTGAAAATAATAACTTTCACAATCCCTGCAGTGAGACGGGGACATACTGGATTCACCATGGATGTCCGTCCGTATGTTTGTCCATCCCAGCACATAATTTTATCCCAGCATTTCTCAAGCAGTTTAAAGAGAGAATTCTAAATTCACATTTTCTTGCTCACCATATTAAGTCATGCTTGTGCAATTGTTACACTCTTTTCTCAAGGTCAATGCCACACTTTGGGTTTAATGAAGTAACCCTGTGACAAAGCGCATGCCAGGGTTACTGCAGACATAGGACCAACATTACCTTTCACGGACCTATAGCTTAGAACTTACCACATATGCTGCTTTCTTTAATAACATTGTTTGGGTTATCAATTTCTCTGTGAACAATTCCTTATTAGATGTATTTTTCTGCGCAATGCAAGAACTCGCATGATATACTTTTTCTCAAACAACCTTTAGGTGAAATACTTTTGTAGAGTACATCAGAGCATTTTGTACATTTCTTTTTTATTTCTTCAGTGTATTCAATCTTTCTTGTTACAACTTATTTCTAAAACAACAACAAGAATGCAACATAGTTTTGACACAAAGAATTTTATTCTGTCATAATTCAATACAATACATGACATTAAAATATATATCATATAATCACAGTCAATTGTACTTCCACAAGTATGGAAGGTAAACAGAATTCTTCACTTGGACATGATATGATCATGCTGTTACTATGGCAACTGAATGGCTTTAGAACAGTAATACAGATTTTAAGGTTAATAAATGAGAATTGAGTATAATATATAATGTTTGTAATACATTTAGTTTTGTTCAGATAAAGATTTAGCAAAGAGGTAGAAAACTTTTAACAAAAGTTAAATCAAATGGTATTCTTTGTTTCTGTATTTCAATACTCGAGAAATAACAAGTCATGTTTCTAACTGTACTTTTCAAAGTTTTGATATAAATTTTATATAATTTTATGACAAAAATGTTAAATGAAACCACTTATCATAACTTACAACCTTTTTGCAATACATAACAATGTATGAAAATGATTAAATGGCTTTAAGATACTGAAATAACAAATCTCTTTCATAAAAATAATTCAATAGGTGCAGATGAAATTCGTATTAGCATACATTTCATTAATTAATGCAATACCCCTCATTTTACCCTGAAATTGTGTTGAAAGTTAACTTACAGATAGATCTTTAGAACTTTGCATACATAGCCAAACACAGACATTTTATATTTAGGACAAATAGTTGTCAAAAAATATTTGTTCATTACATTTTTAAAGATCTTGTATAATAATTGTGTAAAATAATAAATCTTAAAGAAAGTGTATGAAACAGCATCAGTTGCCCTAAAGACAGAATACCTGATTGGCCCATGCACATAGCACATAGTTTAGCTTGAATTCATCATGTGTAACAGTGGACTGACAGACTTAAAAACCAACTTCAAATAAATTAAAATAACATTAACACAGAAACAAGTTAAAACTGTGAAAAGGTTACACAGGAATTATAAAATAAACATTTTACACTTTATACAAAGAATGCCTTTCCAGGTTTGACTTTTAAAACGAAAATAGCAGTATAAAAGGTGACACATGTTCCCTTAAGTTCAATGCTTAATATAAGCAAAATGCACATCAGCTTAAAGTCTAATTTTGATTTCTAATCAAAAATGAGTTAAAATTTCTTTAAGTTTAATTTTGATTTCTAAAAAAGGAGTTAAAATGTATGACGTCATTGGAAATTGAGAAAACAACTCAAGCTTAGCAAGAAAATATCATATGCATGAAATATTGTTGATTTTATATAAATATTATGAAGAATAACACATAAGTGTGATGCTGTTGAGAAGAATCTAAGACTAAGATAAATGGTTCCTGAGATTAAACTGCCAAGGTTATGCACCCATCATAGACTTCTTAAAACGAAAGTGATTTCATACCATGATAACATCTTAAATGTGTTAAACTTTTAACTCTCGACACCTAGGGCAATCGGCTTTTGCAGCTTTTGCTTCGGCTTTTGCAGCTTTTGCTTCGGACAAGTTATGTTAGAGAGGTAATTTAACCTACACCCTCTAAACATTGTTGTGTTCACATCGCCTCAAGTGTTTTTGAAATCTGTCAGTTAAGGTGATGTAATGTCAATAGTCTCCCCAGTGATGGGTGAATCACCTTAAATGAGTGCCATTTGTGATCAGTCAACTTGTTTCATAATTAAAACACAACATTAGTGATTGTATTTAAAATTCTCCTTGCACAACTCAATTTCTTTATTCTAATACTTAAAATCTTTTTAATATAAACTGAAATAAAAATTGCGACAGATTAATTTGTCTGGCAGACTATTTCTTATTATGTATCAGTTATTGAATAAAAAAATTGCTACATACATAATGAAGGGTTAATGGTTAATGTAAAAATGGCATAAGAGCCCATGAAATATAGAATCTGAGAAGTGTTTGCAAACATGTGATGAAGTATTCCAGATGTCTATTAACAGGCCTTCCATGAACACATCCCTGGTGAGAACAGGTTACACTGTCAAGATTGGTTCACAACAATTATGATGATTTAACTTCTCTCAATTATTATTGCACTGCATCAACTAACATGCATTCAAAATAATATTATCATCACAATTAGGCCTAACAAACAAATAAATGTGTTTCCGGTAACCACTTGAAAAAGAATTGGTAGGTTGGATCTGGATTTTCCCCCTTTTTTCTATGAAAATATATCGTTTTAATAGACAAAATCTCCAAAAGCCAAACAAGTTGTAATGTCATTTTCTACATAGGGTCAGGTTACTGGAAACACACCATTTATTTTTTAGGCCTTATCAAATAATCAGTGATCTAAATTTGTACACTTAGCACTATTAATACTGCAAATGTTGTAACGTAACATTACAATATATTATCATTTACTTGTAAGAAATTTGTCCAATGTTGGCATAACCAACTGCCAATGTATTTTCAGTTCACCACCAAATTCAACATTTAATAAATATTGCAACTGATAATGTCTTTTCAACAATGTTTTCCCGGCCTAAGTTTTATCTTTGGTTCCAAAGTCTCCCTCCCAAAGCCACCTCCTCACAATACGAAATGGAAGTAATGCAAAATGTATCAATGCCTTTCAGTCAAATGTCTATTTGAGCACCATTGTTTTTAATGTCCTTTTCACCAACTTATAAAATACCTTATATACATGACATTAACCCAATACAAAGGCACAAAATCTCCCATTGAAGAATATCACTAATGTTTCTTCCTGACTTCTTTTTGAGAGTACTTTTACTGGAACCAATCATCTTGCTTTCATAATTGGTACTTCTTATCACTTCCTGTTGACTTATTAAGGTCCATATCGTCTCTCTTCTCAATTTTTACAAGAACCTTGCCATCATAGCATGGCAATATTTTACTGTCCTCTTTATATTCTTCATAAACTGCTTCTGAGTCAAAATCCAGACTGTGCGTCTTGACAAAGTACCTGAAAAAATAAACAGTTTTTAGATAAAATTGATTAAGTTTTACTATATGAAATATTTCACAACTTCCATAAATACTGATAAAATCATTTAATATAAGTATAAATTTAAACACTAAATCATAAAAAATATAAGGAAGGCATCTAAAAAAGACATAAAGTGAAACATTACTTGAATGATTCATTTCCTATCACAGAAAAGATCTTAATGTCCTGCTGCCGTAACACTATCACACATTTCGGTTATTTAAGAGACATCTCTACATGTAAGGTGTTCTTAACAACACATAAGTTTGACTTTTTCCAAATCATAAAGGTATGCTTTAAATTTTTGAAATAAAAAATGCAACTACCGGTATACTCTTATGTTCTGTCCTATTGAATAATTATATTATTTACTGTGAGATTATTTTATTCCGTGGGCATTAAATTCCGTGGTTAATGAGCATGTTTGTGGACACTTGAATATGTGGATTTGAAATTACATGCAATAGTACTAGTGAGTAACTATTTCATTGGGATCTTAAACTCATGGATTGCCCTACACATGAAATGCATGAAATTAAATGTCCAGCGAAAATTAATGATTTCACAGTATCTTGATTTTCTCCTATGCAAAATACAGAGTGTCGAAGGAGCCATGTGTACCTGAAGTTTCCCCGTTTGATTTGTTGTTTGAACTGGCCGAGTGTGATGGTCGACTGTTGCCAGGTGATCATGTACGGAATCGGCTCCCCGAACATGTAGTAGCCGATACGGATCTCCTCCACCCGACTCGAACCTGACGTGTTGCCACTTCCCGAGGTACGCTTCGGTCTACGTCTGGATAGAGACAAAACCCTTGTTATCAATATTGTCATAATAAAGTTCAGTAAAATTATAACAATTTAAGTCAACAATTCTTATTTTAATGGAAATGCAAATTTCTAAAACATTTAAAATGCCAAAGGAACTTGCATAGGTTCTTCTATTTTCAACATTATTTCCTTATTATCTATAAATCGCGAACTTTCAGCCAGTTTATTTGATGCTTCCTGCGTAGGCAGTGAGATAGACTAGATCCAATCTGATTATATTACAAGTGCAGGTTCTATTATAAAACTAAAATATCTTAACAATTAATAATTTACCAAGAAATTTGCCAAAAGTAATTTACAAGGCGTTTCCCCTTCATCAAATGCAAACATAAGAAGACGAACATCATTACACAAGAAACTTGTCAGAGACCATGTTGCATGCTTGTTTCGATCTGTTCAACATTAGCTGATTAATTGGCTGATTTTGATCTATCTAGCATACAAGTTTGCAGAACAAAAATCTCCATTAAGCTAAGATAAAAGTAAATCACAGCTGACATAAAAATGCTAATGAATAAGCTCATGCATTCAGTGTTTAACACTTTGTTATTTAGTAGCAACTGTCTCAGCAATGTCCAAGAACAGGTTCAAAAATTCTGTTCTGAATTTTATTCCCCAAGATTTTAAAATATTGATTCATAATAAGTACACTTATAGAAAAGCAAATAATTAAATTATTGCTTTTTTTTTCATTCAATGACTCAGCAATTTTGTCTTATAATTGGATAATTTTCAGTTGCACATACCCCATGCTGTCTGCAGACATGTCCAGGTCGGGAACCATTCTCCCAGCAGACATATTGAACATTTCCTGTCCGGTTCCCATTGAGGTGGACATTCCTGGGCGCCGATCCTTGTTGGACATACTTCCTGTGTATGACCTAAAACACAGATACACATCAAAATTAAAGCACACATAAATTATCATTATTGTTTTTCTCCTCTAAAACCGACTTACGGGGGGATTTTAACTATGTTTTATGGCAATCAATCTTCGATGGATTTGTTAGGAAATTACACGTATGTTGTTTTATTTATGGATGTTAGAAGTTTGTAGATCAACACTTATATTTTACAGGCAAGCATGTTCATAACCAAGTCAGTTTTATTTAACATACTGCACTACATATTTGTAAAGCTTTTTCCCAAATCTTACCCACTGGTCAACATGAGCCCTTACTCCGACCAACTGGGTTAGCGATATTGTACATGAGCCCTTACATTGACTTTGCTAGGTTAGGGGTATCGTACACCAGAACTTACATTGACTTGATGGGGTTAGGGGTATCGTACACCAGAACTTACTTTGACTTGATGGGGTTAGCGGTATCGTAGAGTCGCCGGTTGACCTCCTCCAGCTGCACTGTGGTGTTGGGTAGCGGCATGGGGGGCATGGACGGGTCCTGCACGATGGGTTGACCCGGCATGGCGCCCTGGGACGTCCAGGGCACACGCTGACCACTGTCCGCCGATGCTGACCGGTTCATGTTGCTGCCACTGCCAGCCTTTTTGGAACTGTGAGCAAAACAGCATGGATTAAAACTAGAAGGTAGGAAACATTTTAAAGGCTTTACCTTTATTTTGTACTAGATGTTAAATGGCAAGAATTTTTTTAGCATTTCTTACAATGCCTTCTATACATTTTTTTTTCTAGACATTAGGCCACAAACAAAGTCAGGGATGCAATTGTATTCATTTACAGAAAACATTAACAATGGTGTCTATAATATGCTTAATGTAGCCATTATCTGGAATCAAGTCAACATCCACCTTTTAATCATTGCATACTATTAAAATTCCTGACTTTTCTTGAAAAAAACTTTACCCAAAGCAATGATTCAAAGATGCATTCTACCCGAATATTCTGCCAAAAATTTATTTAAACCATACTGCAGATAATACAGTAAAGTAACATAAGCTTAAAGCCTAGAGAGACTGAAGAAAGAGTTTGTTTTTCCCATGATCAAATCACTCTCATAACCCAAGCTGTTCCCCCAGTTAGATCTTCATTTAGGCTGTATCAGCGCAATAACGCTTAACATAAAGGCCATTATTACCTGCACATATGAAATCCAGTGAACCATTTTTCATATCACATGTGCAATTAACTAGTTTTATTTCAGTTGTGTTATCATCTGAAGCAGTTGCAATGTTCGGGATCGTTCAGGGATCGTGGATAGGACCTTAATTCAAGTAGGACTTAATAACAAGCTCCCAGTTTCATCCATTACACCTCTTACAAAAACGATGATCAAATATCTTGCAAATAATAAACTTATCTTCACATTTTATTGCTTTTTGTGCTCAAGTTTCAAGCAAAGCAAACAAAGTGAAAAATATGTAATTGGTTATTGAAGATTGGATCCTTGCCTCAAATACTCAACACCCAGAATAGCTACCTAATTAAAGACTTGAAATATTTAAGTTCACAAGGTTTACAAAATCATACAGCGTTGACCATGAACAGGGCTATGAAACCTTACAATTAAGCTATTACTGGCTAAGGAGTAGATAATCAACTAGAAGGCCTCTCAGCAGACCCATCCATCTGTCGCTTTGTTGGATACACGCTATCAATGATGAGACAGTAGGGCACTGAACTGCTTATGGTGGCAGTTTTCATTTTAATTTAAAAGAGAGTCGATACATACCCATGAGTATAACAGATTTTGCAACAGTGCATGAACAAAGGAAAGCCACAATAGGCTATTATAGGCAATTTGCAGTGTATGGATCAAGAGTTTTGCAACTTATGGATCAACTTTATCTCTCAATTTGGAAATCATTTTGTAGAAGCTATGCAGACTCTGACAACATAAGCAACACACTTTATAAATAAAGAATTGTTTGTATTTTGAAAATGAAGTTCACACTTGCTACCTTTAATAAATTCTTGTATTTTGACCTAGTGCGAAAGTGTCTCAAATATATTTTCTAAGCAAACATGTCACAAACAAGTACCTGTGTTTGTATGGCTGTGGTGGTACAGGGGTTAATGCTGATTTGTGCGAGCGCTGTTTCTGAGTGGAGCTCGTCTTGTCCGAGTCTGTGTACGCAGAGCTGGAGCCACGATTCATCGTCTCGTTGTCCATGATCCACTGCAGCACCCTACAACACACAGCCAGAAACCATGACAACCGTGACTTACTGAGGCAACAATATAACATGTGTTAGTTTACAGAAAACTTATCTATAGTCATGTGGAACTGGTGTCATGGAACTGTATCATGTTTAATTATCTCCCTTCTATTTCAAATATAACAGGGTTGTTGTTATTTTTTCAACACAGTAACCTCCCTTCATGCTGACCAAACATGTTTATATTTATGGTTGGCTAGTTTTCTTCCTTTAAATTCTTAAACTTGTCCTTTGTTACACTGGAACACTTTATTTTACACCAATTTTACCTTGAACCAAAAGATGGGAAAATGAGGTCAAACGGATAATAATTTATGCATTATTTGAAGTGTGCTATGGTGCCACTGCACTTGACATACCATGCAATTTATCAAAACTGGGTTGAACAAAAAAGCAGATTTTGGTCAATGGATTCCTCATTCAGAAGTATGACACAACAATTACCAGCATGTTGAGGCTGGATCTAGATCTCATTAAGACCAACAAAGGCTATTCATTACTGTAAATGTTTGGAAGTACCAAAGAAGGTAATTTAATTGAATGAGGTCTACAGTACTAAGAGTGCAAGAATACATTACTGCCACAAAAACTCTTTTACTACTTGTATGCATTGAAATGGTCTATTTTGTACCTCAGCTCTTTAGTACAGCACAATTATGATTTACAACTGAATTTGAACCCAACCATTACTTTTCGCATTTATCTTACATCCAAAAATTGGGGAAACCTATTTTATCGGTAAAAGAACAGAATAGATGAATTCATATATGGTTAGAAAAGAATCTATTGACCAAATTTTAATCAAATAAACATTTTTTAGATTCACCGTCACCTTTCTAGGTCAGTGACACTGTTATGCAATGAAAAATAATTGTTAATCTATATTTTCCTTTCTACAAAACATTAATTTAGCCAGCAGTGCATACTGAATCATATAATAAAATAAAATTGTGGCAGTCAGCAAATATTGTACTGGTACTTGTTTTTCCACCTGCCATCGTTTTCTGAATGAAATTAGACACAAACAATGTTGGATCTAGATCTAATCGTTAAAAAATGATGACAATGAAACAAGAGAAATGAGCAGCCAGATAATTTTTAAATCAATTTCGCACTGAACAAATAGAGATTTTTTTTTATGTGAATTCAAATGTAGGCAAAAGTTAAAAGCATTGTTCACCAGACTGAAAAATAATTGTTCAGAATTGCATCCTTGCTTATGTACATGAAATCTGTAAATAAATAAACATAAGTAGCAAGATGATATAATCAACCACAGAAAAGCTAAGCCCTCTCTCTGTGCGGATCTATAAAACTGGCCATCAAAGGAAGTATTTTTGCAACCACAAAAGGGCATGTAGACATAATAAAGGCCTTTGATTTCAAAACAGCTGGAGGAAAACAAAGACAAGGAAACCATTTACCTAAAGCCGCTTGTGTACAGCTAAACGTTTGACTTGACAGCTTTGAAAACCTTGCTTATTTCCCTACAGTATAGTGTTCAAACGTTCAAACATGTAAGATTCTTTTGCTGTTTAAAGTTTTCCTTTGTAAACAACCATCTAAGGGCCTTTACCCGCTTTACAGCAAAGCCTCCAACCTTCTTTCAAACCTTTTAATTGAAAGATTTCATAGCAATTAGATTCATTTCACTTTCCCTATCATTGTAACTCTGCTTGCATGAAAATAGCTTCCACATACCAAACAAAATCTTTGATGTACTTGAACATGCATTTTATATCATATTGCTTCATGCTCTCTTTGGGTCCTTTTTATAAAGAAAATCATTTGATGTTCGGAGAAGTAATTTAACACATCCCATGCTTTTTATATCAGTTTCTGCCCAGTTTGGCCATCCATCACAAACCTAACTTGCATATCATTTACATTTTTCATCCAGGTTAGTATACTTCAATGGGAGTTTTTCGACATTAATTTGCCCAAAAAAACTTACAGTAAATATATTTACACTCACTGAAGCAAAACTTAGTAGTGTGTGACCTCCAAAATAGTTTAATCGGTTAACAACAATCAAGCATCTCCTCATAATACTGTCAAGCATGTGATGTGTTGATCAATTAAACTTTTTATTACCAGTTTATAGTTTTGCACGCATAATGACTTGTTGTGACAAAACATTGGTATACTAAAGCAAATATATTAATTAAGATTTAAAATGTCAGATGTGTGTATTTGTTCCTAAGCCTGAAGTTGAACAGCAAATGGCTTTAATGAAAACATGCAATAAATAAAAATACATTAATCTCATTTACCTATCAAAGCAAAGACCTCTTTTGTAGATTGAAAACTTCAAAAGGAAAACAGAAAGCAAGCATATTTATCATTCTGAATTGTTCTTTTGCATTTCCACTAGACCATTATCCATTTCAGAAATAAGATCGACCTGTTACGTTGATAATTCCTTTTGATGTTTTTCTGAAGTACAGTTTATCAGTCAGTTATCAGGACAAGCTGAAACAATTATCTTGATTCTCTCACACCTTTGCCACGGCTTACAATGAATATTGAACACTAAACACACTTAAAACAGACAAGCAAGGTTTATTTACATCTGGCTGATAACCCCTCCAGACCAACAACTGATAGAGTGGACAGCCCGGCCTAGCACCCCCTCAGCCAAGGGAGCATTACAGACCTTGCACCCCTAGGAACATGTAGCATTACAGACCTTTCACCCCCTAGGACCATACAATACTAAATTTTATTTAAAAAAATTCCAATAACTTCATAACTTAAATCATAATTATTATACCTTGTTGATATTTTTTCTATGTGTACTCTTAGCCAGTATGGAGCTTTAACAGACATGTCCAAAAGAACATAGCAATAGTACACCTAGACAGAAACCTTTGAGAAGCCGACTGACACGCAAGCCAGGCCTGTGACAATGTCTGCTAATGTTCGTTCTTCCTTTGGTATGCCCATAACGCTTTGAACAACTAAGTACCAGGCCATTAAGAGGAGAGGTTCCTTTTGATGTAAAATGTTTGTGAAATCAAAGACAAGCAACCTATTGTTGAAAATACAGGCATGTTTGAGAGAAAAAGCAACTGTTCACTAATGAACATACTGAATAAAAGTGTAAATATTTCAATATGTACTTTTATACTAAACCATTTGCAATTATTTATACAAATTTACTTTTCTGCAATTACAACATCCTTAGGGACCACTTAGAATACTTAACTCCACAAAATGCATGATCTCAAAAGCTGCTTTCATACCTACGAATCCCAAAATGTATAAATATTAAAAGGAGCAATTTTCCGGCAATAATCCTGAGTAGATAAGGGAGTACATGGGGGACACCGGCAGACATTTTAGCCTTTCATCTTCCTTATCTCCTTACAAGAGTCCAGTAAATAAACACACTCCCTGTGGGATATAGCCTTGGATATAGACTGGCTGGGGAATGGCAGGAGACAGATGACTTGGAGAGCACTGGACAGAAACCAAACATTCATTATCTGCAGTATTAACACAATTTCAGGGTTTCCAACATCAAAGGCGGGTGCTAAACAATACATCAAAGTACAGATGTTCATTAATGAATGATAATACCTTGATCAGTTACCGCAGTGAATGAAGATTCGGTTGCAGAGGCTGCCCATTGGAAACCAGACAATCAATATGGGTAAACAATACAGGAACCCTATCAATGAATAACTGCAATACTTCAATGAATTTCCACGCAACATATTACTCATTAATATTCTTTATAATTACTATTTTTACCACCCAGCCACATAAAAACAGAGACAGATAATTAACTGATAAAATATCAATAAACAATTTTCATTTTGTGTCATTTTTTTATGATCTGTTCGCAGTTAGGAGTATCTTATTTCAGCTCTCCAAAGCGAGATTTATTAGTCACTTTATTGTCTCAACTTGTCACCCCTCCATTGATCTCAACTTGGGTGACTGATGTGTTTAAATTGCTGCAAGTGTCTGATTTATAATGAAGCAACATCAATCAGACGTTTAACCACATCTGAGAAACAGCAGGATGTGTGTTTTAACTTATCTCGATAAATGCAGAGAGAAAAAATTATCTACACTTAAATTATTAGCAGTCTTCGTTCATTACTCATGTACTTTTATTCATTAGTATATATTGTGTTTTGTAATTCCTGGTCCCAGACAAAGGCCGGCTAGTGTGACCAGTCCATTTACTAGCAGAAGAGAAGTGGTGACAACATGCAATGCTAGCAGACGACCTGTCAGCCAATGAAATGCAAGCTTGCTTCACACCCAGCTGTTCAACGCTTGGTAGGCTTTGATCCTAACACTCGCCCTTGTAATCTTCTCTTTGATGTGTACTTCAAAGCACTACATTTAAATATTTATTCTGTTAAATTTCAAACCAACACACAAGCTTTAATTTTCACTACATCATAAAAAGGGAGAATAAGAGAGTAATGGGGAAGGCTTTGATAGAGCATAAAACTGCAGTAAAGCGACTAGATTGAAGTTTTTTTCAAAAATGTTTTTTCCTTGATAAATAAGGTGTGATACGAAGTCTGTAATTTAATGAAATATAACAAAAGAGTAACCAGAGAAGATTAAACAAATCAATAATAAGGTTTTCTATGAAAAGTGAATGCTCATTACATTGAAAGATGTGTCGTTTATGTGTCACTAATTGCTATATAATTATCAAATTTCAAAAGCAACCTTTCTTAATTAAGCCAAAAGTGAGAATCTTCTTTGAACAGGTAATGCAAAATGATGATTTGTTATGTCACAATTAGTTTCTTTGTTCTCTGTCTAACTAATGTTCCGCAGATTACCTAGTTATTAACAAGCCTGAAAAAATCTCTCAGAGCCAACAGACCATCTTGTAAAACATGCAGGATATTATGATACTCGTAATGACTCATTACCGTTTGGCCGGTTTTCAGGCCCAGAAAAACCCAGCACACCTTACACCCCACACTAGTTGGCAAGAAAAAAGATACGAACAGATTACGGTGAAGACCTTTTCAAAAACACATGCATATTATGGCCCAAATGCACTGGAATTGTAATAACCATTATCTACCCTTGATTTATTTTAAATATCCTACCTTAATGGGCAGATAACTAGGATTCATATTAAGAACAAAGGATGATGGGGAAAATGTAGACGTGTTTCAAACAAATATGTTGACTCTGGAACGCTTTCTAAGCATGTCTAATTAGATAAAGATATTGTACACTTAGGAATTCCACTGTATGTACAATTATTTTTCAGTTATATGCTAAAGGGTAATCATAGAAAAAAACCTCATAGCTTACAAAGCTAAGAGCAACAATTAAAGAGAATACTTATTTCATGAACCTTCAAATGAATTAAACTGACAGACGTTTATTCAATATCAAGCATACTTGAAAATATTTGTGGCAAGTGCCTTATCTCAAGCCAGAAAGTTTGTTCAACAAAGTCTTCAATTTAATATTCAGTTATCTTTAACAATTTCAATTTTTGCTTTATCACGAATTCTATTCAGTTTTAAGAGGATCAAGTTTGTTCGACATACAGATTTCAGTGGACTCTTGACAAACTGTTTTATGAATATTTTACATATCCACTTTCAAGCATTGTGTATCGATACAGAACATGAAATAGAGACAACAGACCCGGTCTAGGGTTACCCGTTGTTGTGTTTTCAGCATTCTTTTTTATTTCAATAACGGCCTCGGGTTTCATCTACCAGGTACAAGTTTGTGATTGAATTGAAACTTTCAACCAGAGCCACACAGGAAGCAAATGGTATTCATTTCAAACAGACATGTGTAAAAGGCTGGAATTTTCTCAAAAAAGTATCCTTTATTTCATTTTATCTTGTTCAGGGAGGCGGGCTACTGATAGCTTGCTGAACCTACGTCTGCTAAGCATCTCATTGTTTGAAATCATTCATTTCGCGTTTGGCTAGTTTTTGTGCATTTAAAATATTCAATCTCGACAGCTTACAAGCTTTTGCAATGAGTCGGCTCACGCTAACAGTATTTTACATAAACAATGCTATCTTAGAAAACATCAAGATGGCAAAAATAGCAAAATTTGTCATTAAATGATGGTTATGAAAACTGAACATCTTTTATACAACTGGTGGGATCAGGGGGTGAAAATAATTTATTCCGATTTCCTTTACATTAGACTTAACCCAGGGACTCTTAATGGCAAATTGCTTAACCATCCAACATATCCAAATCTACATATTTCTGAATGGGAAATGATTAAAGTAGCTGTAATCAGGCAAAATATGGCTGAAAACAATCTCTATTACACCTAAGCATGTTATATTTCAATTTAATATTCCAATTCAAGATTGGTTCAAATACCATCAACCCATATAAACCCCATCAGAAACCTAGGCCAGACTGGTATTTTTTCACTGTAATGTAAATTGTGCATGATCAAGATGAAAGGAATCGTGGATCTCCACAATTAATGGGCAAATCTTTGATGAGAACATCAGATTTTCATGTTTCATATAACAATCCCACCTCAAAAGCAAGCCATGTTTTTTTAGACGGCTTTATACCAACTCCGATGTTAAGAAAGCTCCATTTCCCAGCATGCGTTCCCTGTGAAGCGAGGGTTTGTTTCAAGTTGGCTTTTTGATGTTTTTGTCTGTAAATACCATCTTAACGGACAAAGCACAGAGCGCCTAAGCTGTTTCATACATTTCCAATCTGGAGTTTTGCACTTTCTTAGTAATTAACTGCTGTGAGCATTAGACACACTGAGTGGCTGCCGACTTAACAAGTTTGTAATGCCAAAAATCTGGATATGTTGGGTAAACTACTTCTCTTTGCTACTGATAACATTATAATCCCGAGGCAGCCTGTGCAAACAAACTGACCAGTTAGGTCTTTATACGGGCAGATGTGACTCACACCCGTTTTATCACATTTCTAAAGCCCAACCACAAAATGTGGCAAAAACTCATTTTCTACTACAAAGGAAGCCAAAGCCTCGAGTGGCCAGACAAATTAATACATTTAATGTTATTACCCAATATCCTAGTGTGTTTCTAATACGCAAATGTAGTGAACCACTTAGATTTGATTGCAATTCTATCTCATCACTTTTTCTCTATTAACCTAGCTCTAATTGCTTCTAAAGCCCACTGGAAAAACAAGGTTTGTTTGTAAGCCATATCAAGACAGACATGAACTCGGGTAAGTTTCATCCAAATACCTCAGAAAGGTTGAGCACAAAGAGACACAAGTCGCCTACCATACAGCCTAACAGCTCACCTATGCTGTATTCAAAACGCAGTCTTTATGGTCGAATATTCAAACTACCTTCCACACCAAATCACATAAAAGCCCTTTGAAATATGATCAGTACAATTATACGTCATTCTAGATAAATTAACTACAGGTTAGTTTGTGCAGTCTTCAATGGCCCAACTTCTTCATTACAACGAGATGACTCAAATTTCTTTTAAAGTGCTGCATTTTTTACGCCATTTTCTAGTTGAAGAGCCCATTTTCTTACTGCGCCATTACCTTTGTTTACAAAATGCAAATTACAGGCAGTGTTGATATAATTATGAGTCGTCTTCCTGTGATGTCTCAAGCATGACCAATAGATCATAAAGGCCGTGTTCAACAAGGAGTAACTGAATGCCTAGAAATTTCAAAACATGCACACACGATTTTCCTTGTTAAAAGACTTGAAGCAAAACTTGTTACTATTTTACATAATGTTAACTTTTACCGCACTCTGTTTACTTCTTTTTCAGCCAAGATTATGAAATGTGCACTATGCTGACAGATTGTATAAATTACGGAATAAAATTATTAAACATGCGTAAAGGTGGTCTGTTGAACAAAGACCAGTAATTAGCCTCCTTGTTTCCCAGGATTTTAGTTGTTTTGAAGACGGCCTACCACATTCTGATCTAACATTATGATTGCTCTGTTCCTATTAATGATCCAACCAGGCCAGCACATTGCAGATACAATGCTTCTGTTTTTCAACAACCAGAGTAGACATATGCCTTTTTAACAATCTTGTGCACTGAGGGTTAGACCACAGTGCAAACAACAGAGATTCGATACAAATTAAGCATTAATAGAAATATCCCATGCTCAAGTTTTCCACTTATTCAAGATACAGTTTCAAGTATTTACATAGGGAGTATTCCGTGTGACCTCTAGAGTTTTAATGTTAAATTTATTCAGTTATTGAATAATGTTCCAGGGTCAAATAGACTTCCAATAAAAACTTGCTTAAAAGGAGATGAAAGGTACCGCAAATAATCGCCATTCTTTGTATTGGATTGCTGGGCAGGTAATAAAATTAAAATTGGAGACAAGAAGAAAACAGCCATCGAGCCAACCTTTCAAGTTGTTTGTGTCATCAAGTTTTTATAAAGAACCAAAATACTTACAGGCTCGGTTTGAAACAAAACCCACAATATAAAATGGCTATATTTTTTTTCTTTAGGCAAGTGGTCTTTTGATTTTTTTTCTGTGTAATAAACATTTTACAGATCAGATGTACCAAAGACATCAATGAGTCTCCCTTTTGTACAAAAATCTCATGACAGTTCACTCTTCTTTTTGAAATTGCCAACTTCAAAGGGATAAGTAGTAAGGTTATACTTACTTGATTCAAAAGAGTCAAACGCTTCTTTGAAATTGATATTACATACATCTTGAATTTCAAAGCACCCCAGACTGACAGCAAAAAATATGTAACACTTTTAAGTTAAGTTGAAAAGGACTTGAACAATTCATTCAAATCCTTAATAAAGGAATGAAAATCCCTGAAATGACTAAATTTAATCCTCAAAGAATGAAAGACGGTAAAATGACTTACTTTGACTTAGCAGGGTCAAGCACATCCTGAGTGGTTTGACAAGACTCACTGATCCCACTATCCAGATAGCTACATGCGTCAGAACTAGTCCGAGTGCCACTGCGCTGGCGCGAGCTGCGCCCACTGTGCGCGTGACTAGTTGGTGTGCCATCACCCCAACACACCATACTGTGCTGCTGAGCCTGAAGTTCGAGTCTCTGTTTCGTCTTGCGTTTGTCATGGTGGTGGTGGTGGTGATGGTGGTAATGCTTATGCGTCTCAACACACTTATTGTTCACATCGTCGCCCATGCCACTGTCGAAGGATGACATGGAATGTGACATAGGGTTAGTCCGTTTCTTGCCCTGTCCGGGCTTCACGTGCAGCGTGCCAGGCATGCTGGCCGGACCTGCATGAGGAGTAAGTGGTTTACGAAACCTCTCAGGCGATCTCGAACGGCCGGGAGAGCGACTCGGCGTTTGTCCAGCCGAGCGCTCCCAGATTCGAGAACAGTGCTCATCGAGGATGGAGTCAGCGTTTTCTTCGTCCATAATTAACGAGGACTGGAGGAAAGGCCCAAAGGAGGTAGATGTGTTCTTCACTGAGGAACTGGATACACATGACTTGTCCAACTTGTCGTCACTCTGCAATAGTAAACGTAACCAGGTCTTCAATATCAGTAATTCACAATTCATTATGAGTTAGTTATTGTACATGTATAACAGTTATCAGTTTATATTAAAATAACTTGAAGAAGAACTGAATGCAGTTATCCTCAAAGTAGTATTGCAATAAATTACAATGCCACATAAGATGTTGTATGCGCTATTTATTCCAAGGCATTGCAATTGGATTGTCAGATGTCTCTCATTCGAAGAGAACGAACAATGCTGTCATATCCACTGACGGGAGCAATATACGTTAATAACATTATGTTTTATTAATCTAATGATCACTTCTGACAATTCTCCTGTGTTTTATATTTCTATATGCAATAAAGCATAATGTCTTCAGTTGTCACATCAATTTTTAATGCTTCCTCCGCTGTTCTTAGAACTTCTGCTTTGATTACATGCTTCAGTAATTGCAGTCACATCAAGTTTCTTAAAATATTAATTATCCCAAGCAACTTATTTGTAGCTCTTTTATTCTACTAATTCAATTTGTCACGGTTTAATGAAATTAGTAATATCCTGTACCCTAACAAGAAAACCTATTTTGTGTCAAGAACAATAAGCAAGAACAATACAGACATTAATACAACCAGATTCTTTCATCTCTGACGGATTTCTCTTCTGATTGGTCAACTGTTGTTGTTATTGATCATTTTCTCTCTGTTTTCTGTTTTTTCTGTCTTTCAGTAATTTCTAAGGCACAACTAAACTTTGATGTTTTTACCAAGGGAATTCTCCAAAGGAACACACAGTTTTTAGTTTTAGAAACCAATTGAAGATCAAACTGCGCTGGTTCTAATTCTACCAGTGATTGTCTTTGAAGATGGCTGTATTATCTAGATCACCCCTCAATAACATTGTTAATTCTCTTTGGCGATCAAAGACAAGGGTCAATTTATAAAGTTAGCATGTCAAATGCTGGCCTTTGATTCCTACAGATTTGGGAACCAATCAGAAAACCACCTAACACATATGGTTCAAAGATAGTAAACATTTAATGTCCGTTTTTCATTTCTGTCTGGATTGTTTTAATGTTCTTTTCAACAAAAGATGCAAAGTTTTTGATATCTGAGTACCAAAAGCCTATCAAACTGTTAAAAGTACATAAAAAGCCATGTCTAAGTATCAATTTCAATCCTTTTGTGTGCCCTTTATTTTCTGTTTAAATAAAATTAATGGCCATGCAAACAGAATTGACAACAGCATCCTTAATAGATACAACTGGACAATCGGAATCGGGGCTTTGTTGTTGGCAGACTTTTATTGAGGCTCAGTTTTCCTTGCTTGACTTCAAAGTCCATTTCGAGATCAAAGTTGCTGATTTTTATAAATGATGCTCTATTAGCCATAAGCTAAATGGGTGACGATCAAAGAAAATTGGTTTCAACAGAGGAGAGTTTTTATCTTTGAACACTAAATAATGATTTGTTTCCTCTCCAGCTTTGATGGCAATTTCGCCCTTTGTGAAACATGAAGTCAATGAATAAATGTTAAAATGTTAATTATTAAATAAAACCCTGACTGTTGTTATTGGTTGATATAAAATAAAAGTGCCTCGGAGAAGAGAAGCATCATTTCACAAATGGAAGTTATAAACATACATCAAAACGATGAAATGATACACCTGGGGTTAAAATAAGCATTAGAGAACTCGAAATGAACTGTAAAATGGCTCAGAATTAACTCAACACAAGCCTTTATCTTTGAAGAATAGGCGACAAGCACACAGGGCATTAGATTATCACATTTACCCTTTGAAAAGTAATACCTAAATATATTATAACTGTTAGATTAGCTTTCGTACCCATTTATACAAAGAACAGAATACATTAACTAAACTACAATGGTACATGATTAATGGAAAATGATTGTCAAAATTGTTTAAATCATGAAATAGTCATCAAATACTTAACTGCAAACTAACACTTAGTGTTAAATATTCTTGTACAAATGTAGAAATAACAACTACAGGTATTAAAGAACCATTTTTAAGAAAAACCATATAGGCTGGTTAATACAGGCATCCATTCAAATACATCAAACTGTTTTTGGAGACATTCTACAGCAAATGTGTTAAATCAACAGACAATTACCATATATACACCACAAGGTGTGTGCACCAGGATAACAACAATTGTCAAGAAAATTACAAGCATCGAAAATTTAGTTCAACTTCTGCCATAAATTTGACAAGAAAGTCAAGTTACCATGCCTTTACATAATCACACGGACAAGTGTAAGCTCAAGCTGCATGGTGAGACAATCAGTTGACAAGACCTCGCAGTCTTAAAACTACCAACATTACAGGCCCTATCAATGCCTGGCATTTTCACAAACATGCCGGCTACATCTCAATATGCTGAATTGTGTTTTAATTTTAAAAAATCATTTTGATTTTATGGAATTTCATTTCTCTATCTTTTTATTAAATGTACCATATACGTTACAATACGCACCCTGCTCATGGCGTCCAGACTATGATGTACCATATACGTTGCAATACGCACCCTGCTCATGGCGTCCAGACTATGATGTACCATATACGTTGCAATATGCACCCTGCTCATGGCGTCCAGACTATGCTGTACCATATACGTTACAATACGCACCCTGCTCATGGCGTCCAGACTATGCTGTACCATATACGTTACAATACGCACCCTGCTCATGGCGTCCAGACTATGCTGTACCATATACGTTGCAATACGCACCCTGCTCATGGCGTCCAGACTATGCTGTACCATATACGTTGCAATACGCACCCTGCTCATGGCGTCCAGACTATGCTGTACTCGCTCCTTGCTCTCCCGCTCTGCTAGCACCTCCTGCAGTCGCTTGATCAACATCTCAGCAAACCGCTTCGGGTCCGTCTCTGCGATGTTACGTTCCTTCACATTGGTCAGACGCTCAGGACGCTAAATAATGCAACAAGATTGTGTAAGAAACTTAATAACATCGCCCAACAACTATACAACTATATTTTGTTTGCTTAAAAAACATTACAAGCAATTTTTTGCCACCATCATATTAAGGATACTTCTTTGTTTTCGAAGAATAACAAACTTGGTATGTCCACTTCCCTAACCATACCTTAAAGCTGTTATTACACATTGAGGAGGCAACAAAGTTACAACTTCGAAGGCCTTGTTGTGTCATGAAGAAAACAACATCACACCAAAAATACTTTTCCTAGTTTCATACCTCAAGCAGAGAAGCAGACACAAAGTACATACCGGAATGATGGGGTCCAGCTCCCTGTTGGGCACCTGTCGGCCCCGCCGGTGTTGCCGACCACCACGATGTCGCCGCTCACGGTACGAGTGGCCATCACTGAAAACACACGACAAGGAAACTTCGTTAACTTGGGGTTAATTAATCACAAATCAAAATAGGGCTTAACTCTAGACCTAAATCTCACAACTTTCATTGTAGTGAAAGTCAAAACCATAGTGTGGCAGTGCAATGCAGAGTAGTTTCAGTACATTAGTTTATCAAAAGAAAGAATGTCATTTACACCTGAACTATACGTATAAGTCATTAAGGCCATTAAGGGATTTTCAGAAAGTTTTTTTCACCTGCAACTCTCCATGACAAGGTGCAGAAAGAAGGAGGTAATACCTTCACATGTAGCATTTACATTAAAATTAATTGATTTTTTCAAATCTCATTTATGATGAGTACAAGGATTTAGACACCATTAATGTTTCAAATCCCCATCAAAATCTCTTAGGCAACCATTTTCCCCTCTTAGAAGACCCCTGGGGTTTCACAACCAAGTTCTCTCAACAAGAGATGAGGCTTTGCATAGCTTTCCATAAAAATACTAAAAATACCTCCAAACTTTCAAGTGCTTCAGTAATATAATTTCTCAATTACAACCCAAGCCAACTGGTGAATATTAAATGTGATACCATGTGTAACTGAGTGGTAGGTTAAAACATATGAACCTTGTATGCACTACAAAGGACTGTGACTAGTTTTAATGGCTTTGGCAATTTCCAAATCACAGAGCACATATTCTTCGCTCAACTTTGATATAATCATATAGTGGAAATACCTCAGAGTTATGTGTTTTGAACCCATCGCTAAAATTGCTTTTTGTGATCAGTGAACTGTCAGCTACTTCATAGAAAATTGGGTTATACATCATTTACACACCAAGTGATACAGAAAAATAGTCAGTACAATTAAATGTCCATGTACAATAAGGCACAAGCGTAATTTGCTTATTTGCGTTGCTTTGCATTTGACAAACAACAAAACTACAGCATGTACGCAAATCTTCTGTATCATTAAAATATCCCAGTTGGTGGCCTTTTGCATAGTAACGCTGCTATGTACATATATTAAGCAAATCACATTGTCCATATAACACTGGGGCAGATTTAATTGAATACCCCAAATCTGGAAGAGCATATTTCACCAGTGACATTGCTTTATGTGTTCTATAAGTTCTTCTAATAAAACTGTGACCCTCAATATGGCCAAGTATTAATACGTTTTCAAGGACTGAAAGCTAGGGTAGAAAACTTCACTAGTCTTGTGAGCTATCTTTTTTATCAGATTGACATAAAGCTGTTGCACAATTATAATGATCTCGATAATGACTGAAATATGAACCAGAAGTAATTAAATAAGCCCTATTATACAAATGACAATGTCATTTTGCTTGATATGCCATGTGAACGGGTGACACTTGCACACTTTTCCCTCACTTTATTGTTTTAGTCCCTAGTGCACTACAACAGATATTCTTAATAATGCGCTGCACTCGAAAACCTTGACACTAGGTAATAATTTATTAAAGAAAGATTTTGGTAGAGTAATTTATACCCATTATCCTATACATCAGATAAATAGTTCAAATTTTTCTTGTATTGATTTCGAACCAGTCAAAGGACTTCTTAAATCGTCTGTGCCCATTAATAAAATTACAACTAAGTGGGTATTACAGGGCAAGGCAGTGTTTTACAATGGTTTGGTCTTCTTATCAAGAAGCCCAGGGGCTCAGCATGGCCCTGGGATCCTGTTACAGCACAGATATGTACTAGAGATCTTACAGGGTGACCCTAGCAGATCAAAGGCCGACTAATGGGCACCCTTGAGATCAATTTTCACAGCTCTCTGAATTCAACTCTTGAGCTCTTTTTTGCAATTACACAAAGCAAGACAAAAAAGGACAAAATACTGATGATTCAATACTCAAAACTTCTCACAAAATTTAAAACGATTTAGTGTTGTTTTCCCTCAAACTTCCTGATGTTGCACTTATTTGATCATTAAGACACGAAGCCCCACTTGCTTTGAGGTTCAATTGCAAAATGTAGTTATTACAGTCAAATTGGGGTTTGTGTCATTATAAACTGTTTAAGACAACAAAGACAGTTGTGATAAAATCTTATCTTAATGTAACCCAATCTAAACACAGAACAAATTACAAGAACATTTTAAAACATTAAATTTAATGTCCCTCCTTGGTTGTGGTTTTGCCTCCACAAATTAACTAGTATATATGCATGTGTATCTCACTGAAAGCTCTCCTAACTCCAGTAACTGTTGTATCTCATTTTATAATTGTAACAGAATAAATGTGGATTTAAAGGCAAACTCATGTCACCATTAAGATGTCATTAATATTTGACAATTATAAGCATAAGAAATTTGAACAGGTGTAGTATGTTATAAATTCCTCCCATCTTAGCACAGATCTCTCTTGCAAAGTTTACAAAGGCATTCAATTAACCTCCTTAAATGCTGATGTATATATAGCCTTAAAAAGCAGCATGGATCTGTCATGCGGAATTACATTTATTTAAAACTTCTCAATGAAAAGAAAGCTACTTTAAAACCCCCATTATCGGAACTAGAATTCATATTGTACAAAATCAACCAGGGAATCCGTTCACCTTTAGCACACACAAAACGTGATCAACCTCTAACTGCCGATAACAGTTTCTTTGTCAGCCATTTCTATTCACAACTCTTTCCATGTAAATATTAAGGCCCTATTTGTAAAGGCCGTCTAATCAAGTATTCACAGAAGCAATTTCGGTCATTCATAAAAAATTGTGTGAGGATATTTTGTGTCACACGAGCGAAGGGCAGAAGGTTTCTCGCCGCGTACACAGTTATACAGGGATAGGTCCATTTTTTATGTAAAGTATGTCTATATATCAGCGGACTGGCAAATATGCTCAAGAGTTCTTCAAAACTGCTTGACCTTATGGCAAGGGCCAAATTTGGGTCATCATGATTAAAAACGATGCTACATACCACCAAGTGTAGACCAAGTGTAGAAATAGCCCACATTTTAATTATTTACAACCAAATATTTGACATACTTTCATACTTTCATTGTACTTTGTGTCTGAAAACACCCATGCTGAAATCATGACCAAACAGTTGGTTACAGTGCACATGCACTATGCACAGCATCTGGTTTGTCTGACTGCGTCCTGCTTCGCCATATTACCATAAAATCTACAGGCAATCTTGATTCCAAACAGCCAAACTGCCAAGGCCATAAATACATGTAGTGGGGTTGACGCAGTTTTATCTGTTTCTATGTGTTTGTCTTCCCATAAAACGACACTTGTCAAACATGGTGTTGGTGGCATCGTGACAGAAATTGTGTTATGTTACCCGCTACTTACACACTGGAGTCAGTGACGAACATGGTGTTACTCCACCCGCTCCTACATGCGCACAACTTACACTCTGGAGTTGTGATAAACATGGCATTATACGGCACCCGCTACTTACACACTGGAGTTGTGATAAACATGGCATTATACGGCACCCGCTACTTACACACTGGAGTTGTGATAAACATGGCATTATACGGCACCCGCTACTTACACACTGGAGTTGTGATAAACATGGTATTATACGGCACCCGCTACTTACACACTGGAGTTGTGATAAACATGGCGCTATACGGCACCCGCTACTTACACACTGGAGTCAGTGACGGACATGGTGTTACTCCACCCGCTCCTACATGCGCACAACTTACACTCTGGAGTTGTGATAAACATGGCATTATACGGCACCCGCTACTTACACACTGGAGTTGTGATAAACATGGCATTATACGGCAC
>Ga0224511_10000170_pt1 | contig 24870 bp, 10 predicted proteins | sample SF_May12_sed_USG_2_FD_169988 | JGI IMG/M metagenome (GOLD analysis project Ga0224511, IMG submission 169988) | Sediment microbial communities from San Francisco Bay, California, United States - SF_May12_sed_USGS_8_1 | ecosystem: Environmental > Aquatic > Marine > Sediment | place: USA...
GTTGAAGTTAATGTCAAATTTTTTTTTTTAATTATTTTCTGACAGTCTATGAATGAACAAAATATGTAGTTTAATAAAGGACACGACATGAATGGTGTCCATGTTGATCGACTTAGGAAGCTTTTGGACATTTTGAAACGTAAGTAGCTTTACCTTTTTCTTAACAGCCTAACAAAATGTACTTCTTTTCTTTATAAATATGTATTGTATTGAAACGAAAACACTATGCGACGATACATGTCTGTCTTAAAGTCTTAGGGACATTCTGTTACTAAGATGCTATACGTGTTTTTGTTATTTATTTCTACATAAAGTAATTGAAATCTCCCGCACAATTTTGAATAGACTAATTAGCTTTTATCTAGACCGTCTTAGACTTACCAATTATTACGCAAACACTGCTTGGGATCATATGACTCACCCATGCGCTGTTTATAGCGACAAATCACGTGATGCGTTTGGTTAACAACCGCGTCACAGCCGCTTCCGTACTTCAGAGACTATTCGGTTAGAAACGGGCCGTGAAATAAATTCAAAGCACATTTACTAACTTATTACAGTGTATGTTTAACAGAAATTGTTAGCATGCATTGTTTGTAGCAAACTTACACGTTTTATTTTATTTCAATTACAATAGTGTCCAATTGACTATAAGCAAAGCTAGGTGCGCCGACACCGGTATCTAAGGCAAATAAACCAAGTGTCTATGTGTTGGAGAATTAAGCAATGGCGGATCTTAAAATAACCTTTAATGTGCAGTTATGTTAAATTATAATATATAGTTAAATGTTTTATCACGTTCCCGCGTACAACTGCTAAATGCGACGGAATATTAAAGTGAATTTGTATTGCTTGCCACAAGCAGAACATTGATGCAATAACAGACACATACGTAAATTGGCGTCTACGTGTATCGACTAGCAAAATTATTGAATTTGCAATGTGAGTAGCCCTTAACTTATTTTTTCCCAGGGAAACAATACTGTATTGTGTGGATATGATATTCCACTTATAAAACTCTAAGATGTTCTCCGTTAATGCATGAAATTCATTACGGCTAGGTGTGAAAGGTATGTTCTAGACCGCGTACAGTCTATTGTTTTGTATAACTAATGACTATGTACCAGGTATTGTTGTGATGTATGACAAGAAAAATGGTACTTTTTAAATAACTAAACACTATTTTTACTTGATTTCAACATGATTGCTTTTGTTTTGTTTGAATATTAACATGTGGCTTTCAGTGTAACTAATTGACATTCATCAATAGAAAGACTTCTTAAATAAAACGTCTCCTTGCATTATTCGTATCGCGCACCCGTTAAATGCAATGCGTTTTGTCACTTGATATAAAAAGCAATTGTAAAAGCCTGAATGAATGATCTAAGGAATGGCTTTTTCAATAATGCAGTTTTCGCATTCGCAAACATATTTTTCTGCGTTCAATGCTTAACATTCATTTATTTAAAATCTAAAAACTCAAATAGGTTTGCGGACACAATTGCCTCCATACAAAATTCCCTTTGATCAAATTGGCTTTGAATCGTATTGTTAAAAAACTGTGATGTTTAAGTACAATCAATTGTACTGGTAATTATAAAAATAATAAAATAGTTGTTGTTGCGTGCAAGCCACATAATATTGAGTATGTTATGTGTAAATATTAAAGTTAGTGCAACAGATTGTGTTCTTGCTCTATCTATATGTAGTTTGTATGCACATTGTGTCGTATATTGTGTCCACCGCTACAAAATTATAACGGAGATTTTGCTAGGCTCTGCAAAAAAAAACGAAAGTGCTTTTGTCCGGGTATGCATATTTGAGTGAAGGGGGTTTTGCCTGGTGGGATGTTTTTCGTGATTTATTATCTTTGAAGCTGATGTAAAATACAATCAGATGTTCAAAGGGTGGGTATGCAAAACTTCTGTTATTTCATACGCATATCTCAAAATGTGCATTCAGGGATTAGAGCACAGAAAATTATATTGCATACACACTGTTCAGAAATGGGTTGAATAGCAAACAAATGTTGCCCTATGTAATGATTTTGAGTGGTCAGTGTTGCAGACAAACAACGAATTAAGTGTTTTAAAAGTGTGGCTATAAAATAAATCTCGTTCAAAAATGTCCGTTATGGAACCAGTAGTCCAAAGGTCAATATTTGATAAACAACTAAGAAATGTATGCAAGGTTGTTTAATTCTGTATTTTTTAAATGTGCGAGAAATGCATTGAAAAGTATCCTTGAACCACCTACTTTTTGTTCACCCGTTATGGAATATAAAGATTTATTACGGGCATACATGTATTTTATTATTGGCGTGAAGTATTTATATTCGTCCGCCTGTTTGTTACTTACATGTATGTTTTAACCAAACATCTCTATTCATATGTCAATTATATTTTAGGACAAGTTTGTTCCTGTCATGGGCAATGCGTGTACCGGAGGAAGTTTTGTTATCGAAAATACAGGTAAAAATTATGTTTTATGATACATTTTGGTGGAATGCAGTGACATTTAAATTTGCTGATCAATGAGTAAGTTGTGGTTTAACACGAACGAACTTTCAATATATGCATAGCATATGATAGCAAACATGCAAATATTTATGCGTTTTGTTTTCAAAAACGTGTTTTTTACCTCTTAATGATCCTGTTTGTATGGTAATTATTATTTTTAAATGATACATTTATTGAGATAGTGTGTTTAGCTTTATTGAATGACAATATTCATGCTATATTGCTGTCATATATGTCTTTTTTAAATAATTTGTTTTGTGAAACTAACCCAATCCTAATATGTATTCTTTGAACTATGTCAAATATTAAAGGCTCATAACTAAAATATCGCCATCTTGTTTTACAAAATGGTGCCAATTACTGGAAAAATAGTTAAGTTACCAAAAAGCAGTTAAATAACCTTACTGTAATCAAAGCCTTTTACAGGAAACTAATTTAGTTTTGTGTATAATCGAACGTTTTGAACATGGGGAGATGGATGTTTTAAATATTTTTTAAATATAAAGTAATTAAATTGACCTTTTCTTTTGATTGTAAGAGTTGTTTTGTTGTATTGTTTTCTCTGCAAGGACTAGGGATTCCCGGCGCCTCCCGCACCCAACGGCCGGCAAGCTACGATAAATTTACTTAAACAATTTTGGAAAGACAGCAATTAGAAAAATTAACTTAGAAGACCGCATCTTAATCGAAGGCACTATACTCAAAAACGAAATCAATACCTGTCAGCTTGTAATCACAAATGAGGCATTTGCTTTAGAAGTGTAATGGGATATACTTAAGTGGTGAATAACTCAATCGCCTTTCAATTGACAAATACAAATATTTTGTGAATAGCTACTGCAGTAGTTGCATAACGTGAGTGTAATATTACAATGTACTACTCATTGTAAACAAACACAAAAGAAATGCATTCAAATATGGAATGCAACAATAAAAATGAAATTCTTTAATACAAATGGCATAGTAATGTAAGTCATGCTTACTTTCATGCTGTAAACTTAGCGTGGGTTGTCGCACAAGATCGCTGTACGTGTAAAGACGCAATTATGGTAAACTGTATTGAATTGCATGCCATCTTTAATTGTGTAATTTTTTTACCTGTCATTGACGTTTCCACCTAAGCAAGTGATTGCCAAAATTTTACATTTGCTTTAATTTTATAACAGGTTGTCAATGTTCTAGAAGAAGACACAAATGCCTTTAAACTAGTCAGGGACAACAAATAAGCATTGATAAACATGTTGTGCTTTGACTGTTAAAAATCTGATATTGAATTTTTCTGATCAAGTGGTCTTCCCGTTGTTACAAAGAATACATTTTCTTCTGAAATACGACCATTTGCATTAAGAAAATCATTTTTGAGAAAAAAAAACACTACTTACGCAATTATGATGAAAATTATAAGCGACTTTGATTTCGAGTCAGTGTGATTGGTATAGCTCGCATACGTGCGTAAGTAGGTACAGTACAGCTTGTGCCATTCCGGTGCCTTCTTAATAAAACTATGTATCGCGCACCAAAAAAAAGATTGCGAGTTAGAAGGTCTCTGTCAAACAAATATATAAGAGGTACACATTAATCAATCTTATGTTTTACTATTACGAGCCATACGTTATAGGTAGTTACTAATTTTGACAGCTTAATAAATCAATATGCCAAAACGCGAGCCAGACCGTGTGCTCTCAATGTCAAAATGCAGGTTAAAGGTTTGATATTGTGATTTAATGACTCTGTCGGACAATAACATTACTAAAGATTGGTGGATTTGCAAATAACCTGAAACAATATGTATGCAGAAGAAACAAAGTGTTGCTTACACATGTACGTGTGCCCGTCGTATTGTAAAAGACAAATGGTGTTTTTTTCGGGGCAACCAAAAAGTATTGTGTGCGTGTTAGCAATGATGTCCTATAAAACATATACTTTTCTAAAATTAATTCTGATATTCTTCTAATTATCCTCACAAAGCAAAATATATGAGGTGTCGGGTTCAAAATCAGATTAGGTTCAATAATTAGCATCTCCCCTCCGAATTTAATAGGTTTAGAATTTGGGTCGTACATTTTTTATTTTAAATCGTCTGTTGTCAGCGCTTGACGATCAAAATAGGACGATGGACAACACAAGGGACCCCACGAACAACGACCACAACCACGCAGATGCTGCCAATAACGAATCCCTACAGCATCCTGAGGATGGTAACTCCGCTTCGTCAAACGACCCACCGTTATCACAAGAAGCATCTACTGATATACAGCCTGCTGTGGGCGAAGGTATCGTTACAAGTCATTACGATTTGTTGTTTAGCTCAACTGAGGACAATGCCCTTAAGGTGAGCTTGTATCATGGCCCATCGTCCGTTTTCCATCGTCCTTCCGTGCGTCCGTGCGTCCGTTCGTCCGTGCGTCAACAATTTCTTTAAACAACTCCTCTAAAACCACTCATTGGAGTTTGACCAATCTTCAATGGAATGATCCCTAGGTGTTCCTCTACCAATGTTGTTAAAACCGTTCCAGTTGGTTTTATAAGTAGGTGACTTGTATATTGAATTATATACGGAAAACTTCAAACGCCTTCCTCTCTTGAACCACTTATGGAAATTAGACTAAACTCAACAGGAGTGTTAAAATGGTTCTGATTGGTTGTTAGAACGTATGTTTAAAAAATGCCCCTAGTAAAAAACGGGGCCCTGTCTGAGGGCATATCTGACCTATATAGAGTTATATAGGGAAATCTTAAAAATCTTATTGTAAATATCTACTAGAGCCTTGATATTTGGTGTTACAACATAATTATACATTATCTGAAAAAATACATAAGAATTATAAATATAGTTTGGAAATTATATGGAAAAAATAATCAAATAAGCATTTGATTCAACTATAATAATAATAATAATAATAATAATAATAATAATAATAATAATAATAATAATAATAATAATATTACTACTACTACTACTACTACTACTACTACTACTACTACTACTACTACTACTACTACTACTACTACTACTAATAATAATAATAATAATAGTAATACTAATAATAATGTGTTTATATTTCCAACAACCAGCATCTCCCACAGACAACAGAACTGATACAACTGCATTGGCGGAAGAGATGCACGCAAATCTACGAACCCAAGCTGTTGTTATCGCAGAGGACATTGATGTACACGCCGAAGCGAGGCACGCCAATCTACGAACCCAAGCTATAGGTATCGCAGAAAACATGGATGTGCGTGCTGAAGAAATACACGCCAATCTGCGAACACAAGCTGTAGTTATCGGAGAAGACATAAATGTGCATGCTGAAGAGATGCACGCCAATCTGCGAACCCATGCTACAGTTATCGCAGAGGAAATAGACGCACACGCTGGTAAATTTTAATTGTTAAGTACTTCTTTTAATATGTGTATAGGACACAAAACGCAACATAACGTTTTATTCTCGAATATGTTCGAATCACATGTTTCGCAAATGTTGGTGTGTTTGTTAAAGTTTGCACTTTCGCCGTCTGACTTAGTGTCGTCAAATTTAGCATTGCCATAATTATAGTTGAAATAAATAAATAAATACTATTGTTTTTAATAATTTGAGATTAATGCAAAATATCTTAACTTCAGATGCTACAATGCAAGAGTTAACTGAACTGAAAGAAGACATTCATACAGATCTGCGTACGCAGGCAGTTGTTGTCAGCGGAGAAATACAGAACCTGACTGGTAATTTGCATTCTTTTTAACATGCAATTCACATTTGTTATGAAGATTTGCACCATGTTTGCTTTATTGATATAACATGCAGGTCAATATATTCAGCAAATATCGGAACAACGAGAATACATCGTCATTTTGTTGATTTTAAGCTTTTCGAAAAAAAAACATAACCGTTCAAAACGTGTTTATTCTCATGAACAGTCTTAACAACAGACAAATATACTCTTTTATAGAAATGCAATAAATGAAAAATAAGCGTAAACCATGTGATTGACGATTTTGCCTTCTTGTTCATATCAATGATTTTGTGTTTATACGAAACCTCCTTTTTGCATAATAAGCATGCATTTTTTTATTAATTTATTATAATGTCAAAACACCATGGCTGTGATTCGTTTACTGATCTAATAATGCTTATTTTTATAAACTTGTAGATGTATGTAAATAAGTATACGATGATTGTTTCTCATTAGATAACACTAGGGAAGAACTGACAGAACTAAAAGAGTCCATCAGCACTGATCTCCGCACGCAAGCCGTTGTTATAAGCTCTGAGATGCATAGTCAATCAGGTAATTGCATTTTATATGTTAACCTTATAGGACTCCTTTTACTTCATTTTATTTAATTTCCTTCAATTTAGCCCTAACTGAGCATGACTGTGGTTACTGCCGTATTGCTGTTCTTCTGTCAATGTTGTTAAAGTGAAAAGCAGAACTAGGTCACATGGACATAAATGGGGCTTTCCAAAATGCAAAACATATTGTTTAAAAATAGAAAGACTAATATCTTTATCGTTTGTAACACCTTTACACACATCAAATTATGCTCCTTTGGATTTAATCCAGAAATGAGGTCATGCCTTAAAATGTGAATTAAAATTGTACTTATAAAACTGATCCAACTATTGCAGTAAATGGTCTGTTGCAGTGTTTCAAAAATCCGTCACTATTAAAGTATCGCGGTTGATGATATTGCTGCTTCTGTGACAGCCTTGTGACATTTGCAATGCATTTCTTAATAAAAGCGACTTGACGCATGTTTTATGTGCAAAAATATGAAACAACTATTTAATATATGTTTTAAAAGTATGCTTCTTCGAATTTATTATCCTGGAAAGATGATTATTGTTTCAGAAAGCATGGCTGAGGAGATCAGCAGACACAAAGAAGAACTGAGAATTCAGGTCAAAGAATCTAAGAATGAAATTGATGAAGGTTTTGAAAGGCGTGGTGAGGAGGCATCATCGTATTTTAGGCGTGAGGTTCAGTCAGAGACAGATCGAGTAAGACAGGAGATTGACAGACATGGGCAGGACTTATCATCAGATTTAAAGATCAAAAACGAGAAAGCCATGGATGAAGTTACACATAAGTTACACACACGGTGCAATGAACTATCAACAGAATTGAAGCATCAAGCAAAAGTAACAACAGATGAAGTTAAACAAGACGTAGGAAGACAGCGTGAAGAAATATTGTCCGAAATAAGATCAAAAGCTGACGACGCTAAGACAAGCATTGATATACACGTGGAAAGCTGCAAGGAAAACTTACAACAAGAAATTGATACAAGCGCAGGTTTGTTTAAAGTTATTTTGTGCATATGTTGCATTTATCTGTCTCGGGCATTTATTATTAAGACAAGCTGATATGATTTTGTATTGAAAACACATTAAAGATAAGATCATAATGGTTGGTTTTTTTATCAATTACAACCTGGCAAATACTTTGAAGCGCTTCTCGATAAACCCCTAGTACATCTTTTTTATCTCTGTTTAGTCAAGATCAAAGAAGATTTAAATCGACACTTGGAATCTGTGAGACAAGACAATAGCAACAACAGTACGAAGACAAGCTTTGAATCAAGAAAGGAAGGTTGGTCAACTTTTCATAAAAAATAAACCCATTTAAAGATAACATGATAATTTGCAATGCAAATAGTATCGAGTAAAATTACACACCAATAACTTACAATCAGCAAATAAACATACATTATTTCATATGACATTATCAAACATTAGTTTCCAAATCAATGTGTACATCTTTGCTCGATTGTTTAATCAAACAAACTGAGCAATAATGCTGTCACTTTTGCGTCGGCGTCCTTATCTTAATCTAATCCACGGATACTTGCTGCATTGTAACGACTATTTACACATGTTAAGCATAAACTCATAAACATGTAGCTAAGGACATACTTAGTTGGATAGTTCACGCATGCATAATATGCCCTCTTTTTAACATGGATCCTTGAAATATATTTCCTTCCGGAACTACTACTGATGCTTTATACCTATCTGGTCCCTAGGAACGCATAATATGGAGCTTGAAATACAAAATGCCACTTGTTGGTTATATGCCCATAGTTCCGGTATTTTAATATCTAATTGTCTCCCTGTATGATCTTTTATAATGGTATGACGTATATTTAACCATTATCTATTTTATAATGTAATAAAGGAAGACAATTATGGGTGGACATATATCTATGCTTTATATATGCCATATTATCGACCTGCAGTCGGGTTACATGTCCATTAACATACACTTCTGTAAACATTTGACTCTTGCAGTTTTCTTCTATGCAAACCATCTTAGTAATAAAAAGGTTATCGTATACTTCGTTCAAGGTATATAAAATCATTGCCTAGTGTGTATTTTTCAGAACCATACACCTATCATTTTTGTTGGGAAAATACTTTTTAAAACAACATATACTTTTTGTATTTACAACCTTTTTTAAATAACATAAATTGTATTTCAATCAGATGTTAATAAAATTAATAAATTAACCGTTATTGAGTATTTAAACATTTATGTTATCAAGAAACGCTACCGTATTTAATTTTTATGTCAAAAACATACACTTACATTGCACAAACACATTTATTTCAGCAACAATGCGGTTAGCAACTTTAATCGCATGTTTGAACAATGCACTTTATTACATTACCATATTTCCATATTATATTCCTAGTGCAGGTAGATTAGTGTTTGCAGGATAATCTTTTTTGAATTCGAATTAAAAATGTTTTATAGCCAGCGTGTGTTTTGTCCTGAAGTTTGCGAAACGTGATAGAATATCAAATATTGATTTCGTTTAATTCACAATAAAACAACAAGCACTCTAGGAAGCGTCACCACTATTTGTGACGACATAAATAAGACATAAATAAGATATAAATGTTGCTTAACATGTATTTACTTACGGAAAAACCGAAAACTATGACGCAATTCAATAAAATTCATTATTATTTTTTAACGAAACTGTGGTTTAAGTTTTTAACATTTGTTTGTGTCATTAAAGCACGCACACGTTGTTCTGCATTTATTCGATCATTGTTTGCGCCTATTTCATTAACTAATTCATTTTACATCACAATCTTCTTACCTATGTTTCATGGATGCCCATAGCCCAAAGGCAGTAGGAGGATTGCCATGGTCACAGTGACCTGGATCATAAAATCCTTGTCTTCTCAATAAATTGAAAAACATTTAGTTGTGGGACACCATAATTAGTGTCTTAGTAGCGCATGACACGTCCCTCTTGCTTTTACGGTCAGTAGGTCAAGATCACAATGACCTGGGGCATAAAACATGTTCATCTCAATAACGTATTAAATTTAGGGAAGCCATAATTAGGCTATTCGTTGGCCAATACCGACAGATGATCATTTTTGTTTTAGGGGTCAATAGGTCAAGGCCACAGTGACGTGGAAAATAAAATCCATGTCCGTTCAATAACTTGACACTTATTAAGCTTAGAGACATAACAATCGACATCTTATTTCGCCATGCCCAGAATACAAATTGTGGGTTCGGTAGGTCAACTGTCAAGATCACAGTAAACTGGAGCAAAAGGCATTGTCCGCTCAATAATTAAACACTAATTTTTAGAGACACTTTAATTGCTGTCATAGTTGGCCATGAAACATAGATGATCCTTTTTGATATTGGAGTCAGTAGGTCAAAGGGCAATGTCACCCTAATCTAGATTATAAAACGCTTGTCCGCACAATAACGTGAAACCTACGATGTTTAGGTACATCATAATTAAAGACTCAATTGGCCATGACCTATAAATCCTATTGATTGTGTGATCAGTATGTCAAACTCATATTGACCTGGAGCATAAATCCTTGTCCGCTCAATAACTTAAAACCAATTTAGCTTAGGGACACCACAATTGGTGTTTTATTTGGCAATGACCTATCAATAATCCTTATCAATTTTGGGGTTAGTTGGTCATAGGTCAGGGTCGCAGTGACCCGGATCATACAAATCTTTGTCCGCTCAAAAACATGAAACCTATAAAGCTTAGGGACATCATAGTTCAAATGACTCAGTTGGCCATGACCATTAAATGATCCCTATTAATGTTGGGGTCAGTAGGTCAAAGGGCAAGGTCACAGTGAACTGAAGCATAAAATAAGTTTCCGCTCAATAACTTTAAACATTTTAATCTGAGGTACACATTGATTGGTGGTTTAGTTGACCATGGCTCAAAAACCTGAAACCTTTTTAGATTAGGGACACAATAATTGGTGGCTGTGGTGACCATGACCGATTGATGATCCCTATTGTGTTTGATCAGTAGGTCAAAGGTCAAGTTTACAGCGAGCATGAGCATTGTTCGCACAATAACTCAGAACATATTAAGCTGATTGCCACCATAATTGGTGTCTTAGTTGGCCATGGCCAATAGATGATTCCTATTGAAGGTTCTTCCTTTGAGCTTATACTGCTCCGACTGGCGGAGCTCTAGTTATACTAATATATATGCATACCCCAACAAACGTTTGAGAGGGTATATAGGTGTGAGCCTGTTGGTTTGTTGATTTGCGGTTTCCGGACGAAAGCTCATGAACTGCATTACTGATTTAAACACTTTAGTACAAAGGTGCCTCAACATAAGATACAGGTCAAATTCGATCATGGGCTGGTGGTGTCAATGTCAATATCACCATCATGGCCAAAAATATATAGTACAAAAATGGTTTGGGGATGATACTTTGTGAAACGTTTCAAAGATTTAAACACTTTTTGGCACACATGCATCACACCATAAGAAACTGGTCAAGTTAAAATTAGGGGCTGGTTAGGTCAATGTTTCCAAGACCAAAACAGAAAAAAAGTATTCATAGATTTAAACAGTTTTTGTTGTACACATGTGAACCACCATAAGATAAAGATCAAGTTCGATAATGGGACTGGCTGGGTCAAGGTCAAAGTTACCTCGACAAAAAAAACGGTATATAAAAAAACATTAAACCCTTCACCAATTTTACCATTTTTGTTCTTAACAGGTGTTTCATTGTAAGATACAGATTATGTTCAATAATAGGTCAAGGCCAATGATCCATGATTAGTTCACATGTGTAAAAATCATAAGATACAGGTCATGTTCGATAATTGGGCTGGTTTAGGACAAGATCATCATGACCAAACATTTCAGACAGCATTTATTTCTATAAATTTCCACATACATTTGTAGCAGCCATTGCTGGAACAAAATAGTGGTGGTTGTTTTAGTCACATTTTGTGACAAAACCCAAGTGTTAATTCAAAATGTGATGATACAACATTATTGACCTTGTGTTTTACATTTACATTATACATATTTCCAAAAGATATGGTTATGGTCTACATAAGTTCATACTTCGTAAAAATAGTTAAGGTAAAAACACCCGTGGACGTGGTTTATCTTAAACAGGTTCCTTAAGAAGTATCATATATCACTCATTATATCATATTCAAACTTCATTACTTACCCAGCGTGAGTAAATGACATTAAACACGTATGATAACTCTGACATACTTTTTTACTTAAATTGATATTTTATCACATATGAAGTATTATTCACTTATCCATGAAACGCTGATATTTATTCTGTGCATTTATATCTATAAGGCATCAGTGTCGTGGATCACTGACAAGGCGTCGGAACGTCGAGTGGTATCATGAGATCAATTTTAATTACTACTTTGTTTAAATCAAATGTTCTTTGTACTTACAGAACTAAAATCTCGTCTCCAAGAGCTGTACAAAAAGGAGTTCAAATATGTACCGTTTGCCGCGGGAGCACGCACAGACAACCGTTGCAGTTTCCACGAGCTCTATGCCTTGCCAAAACTGTTCAAGAAATCATTTATTAACGAAGAAATCGACTGGTGCTTCCCACAGACACTGACAACGTACGAAGATATATTCTATCACCGATTGAATAAAAAAAGAATCCGTAAATATGACAACGTTTATATCGTAGGAGAAGCCGGCAGCGGAAAGTCTTCTTTCTTTCAGAATATAGCACTTTGTTGGAGCGAGGACCCACACTTGCTCCCTGATGAAGATGACTCAGAGGAAAGAATATTCGAAGATGAAGATGTGATCCGAGAGTTTGACTTTGTATTTTATTTTGGATTAGGAGACTCGCGTAATAGATGCAGTTACGTAGAAATGATCCGAGATCAACTCTTACACAAAATGTACAGAAGTGAGGAAATTGAAGATGCCAGTAACCTTGTTAAGATGGTGTTGGCAAATTGTAAATGTTTGATCGCTGCTGATGATTTACATGAATGGTCACATCCGGAAGGACAATGCAAGTGCCCAAGCGAAAGAAGAGGTTTTGCACCATTGATCCACCACAAAAACAAAGCGACTGTGTTTTTATCTGGTACAGGAAAGATTAGCATATTTTACGATCGGCGCGATAACTATATTGAATTGAGAGGTACGGATGATGAGCAAAGATTTGGGGAAAATGTCGTGAAGGTTCTCAATGGCAACACGGGTACAAAGTGCTACACCGAGTTTGAAGAATGTGTAAAAGAAAAGGAAATCGAATATTTTGTATTGAGCACACCTATTCTCTTGATACAGGTAATTGTCTTGTGGTTCTATGAACAGAACCTGCCCAGATCGATGACTAAACTGTATGCAAAACTATTAGACATGTTTATTGGGCAAACACAAGCGTATTGTAATACAACAATATATAGTCGACAACGTTGTTCAAACGAAAACGAAGATGCGTTTAAATGTTCATTCCTTTTAACGGAAAGGAACATCATTGCAAATTGGAAATACATTGATGTACTCTCAAAACTAGCATTTGACAAACTTTTGCTGAAAGATGGACAGTTATCAGTTGTGTTTAACAGGGATGAATGGGACATTGATGAAGCCACATTACGATTTGCTCTTGAAATCGGCATATTGAAGGAAAAGAAATCAAGTTTAGGCAGAGGCCAACCATTTTATTTCTCATTTCAGCACACATCATTCATTGAGTTTTTTGCCGCGATTCATTTAAGTGAACACCCCCAAGTTCTTGCCAGTGTAATTGAACCACGTTTCAAAAATGGAAGCGTGGCTCATATGAGGAAAGCACTGTCGCGAGTATTTCTCTTCGTATGTGCCCTGAACAAAGACATTGCAGACAGTATGTCAAAACTCATTAGTGGTTACAGCACTGATGAAGCCTTTGATGAAGGTAGTATGATGAATATACTGTTTAACGGTCTTAGGGAGGCGGACAATGCAGGTGTTACAGAAATTCATTTAACATGTCCCCAAAAGATGGTTGTCTTTGATAATGCTCGACATCGGCACAAACCGTACATGCGTTTGATTAGTATGAATGTGTCTCATATCACTTACATGGAGATAAATGATTGCCTCCTCCTGTATCATTGTATATCTAACATTATCGGAAATTTATCACAGTTGCAAGAGGTCAAATTGGACGGTATGAATCTTAGGGATCTCCCTCACAGTCTGTCAGATTGTAACACCGATATTGAATTAGACAAAGCTTTAGTAAGTAGTGGGATCTTACTTCATGACACACCACAGTTGCATAAAGTCACATTAAGGAATATGGATCTGGGGGATCATCCTCTCATGCTACCACAATGTATCACTGAAATCAGTCTGGAATCTGTAACAATGAATAAGGGAGTCTTACTCCATGACCTACCACAGTTACAACAGGTCAACTTACAACAGATGCGCCTTCGTGATCTCCCTCTCAAACTCCCACAAAGTTTAATGGAAATCACCATGTGGATGGTAACAATGAGTAGGGGAGTCATACTCCATGACCTACTACAGTTACAAAAGGTTACATTAGGGTCCATGCACCTCGGGGATCTACCTCTCAAGCTCCCACAAAGTGTCACGGAAATCAATCTAATGTCGGTACAAATAAGTAGTGGAGTATTACTCCAAGACTTATCAAAGTTACAAAAGGTCAAATTAAAGGATATGGATCTGTCAGAAGTGCCTGTTTTGCTTCCTCAATGTGTAAATGAAGTTACTTTGAAAAACGTGAGTCTGGAAAACACAGAATTCCCCTATGACCTACCACATTTACGAAAATTAAAATTATGCCACATGCACTTCGACCAGCTGCCTTTCTTGCTTCCACAATGTGTGAAAGATGTCACTCTGAGCAGCGTTTCGTGGTGTTCGGGATTCAAACTCAATGATATATCCGAATTAGAGAAAATAACATTATCCTTGATGACTTTTATTGAAATCCCTCTCCCGCTGCCACGCTCTGTCACAGATATATCTCTGTCTTACGTAACTATGTCCAATGACAATGTGAACAGTCTCCTTGACCATCTGGAGTTCGTACCTCATCCAGTTCAGTGTTTCGTATCGGACTGTATGCTTAGGCTCCGCGATGACCAGGAAGATCGTCTCAAGATGCGCGTACAGTCGTCTGAGCGCCTACTGTTTGAGAACGTTGAAATTAATGATCTCCCTCAGATTTCATTCAAGTGTCAAACAGTTCAGAGGACTGATCCACAAAATCCATTATAATTTCCAAATGTGTGAATATTGGAAACAGACAAAACATTTATGTGCTACAATGCTATAGCACATCTGACTTTGAAACAATTGCATGTCAGTGCGGCAAAACAGACATATAGATTACATTATTTGATTAGAATGCTTCCTTGTTTTCCTTTGTAAACATAATTTTAATATGTTGGGGGATACCAATTATCCTTGAATGAGAGTTACTACCTTAATTAGCTTGCATTTGATTGCAATACCTGCATTGTCTCGTAAAATGTACCACAATTGCTTATTGTACATTTAGATCTCCATGCATTGCAACCATTGGGAGCATTGTGATTGTTGTTTGCTTTATACGGATTTATTTGAATTATTGTGCCAGAATGTCAAAGTATTTTAATTCAGTTAAAACATTTAATAAAACAAAACAAAACGCAGCCGTGTCATTTACAGACATGGAGAACAGCCTCATTGAAGTTTGCTAACTACTTAGGTGAAAAAGATGAATATTTTAATATAAACATGTCACACTTAAATGAAACTATCTCTTAAAGGCTTACGAAATGTCAATGAAAACACAGTTGCAGCCATACAACGTAAAAATAATATTTTCAAATACTTTAACATTTTATGTTGGATCAACAGGGGTCCTTTTACCTTTTGATTATTTCATTTTTGAATCACGTTTAAACATATTGAACTGTTTTCGCATACTACGGGGAGGTACAACTATTAATGAAACGATTATTTATTTGTTTAAGTCTACATGGATGCAATGTAAACATAAATTATAAAATAAGTTCTTAATTTGTTATTTCAAGTAAGGAAAAACACTTAAATTGCGTTCTTTGAATTGACAGCGCTATTTTCAGGATATATTCCATAACTACTTTTCATATTACTTTAGATACAAAATAAAGTTGATCACAACGAACTGTGGTTTAGATCCTACCTTAACATTACCAACAGATGTTTACGTACGCCTGCGATAACGTTCTGCAATTACCTTTTAATTGCAAGCTGTTTTTATGGTACATGTATTTGTATGTTATTGTTATTAATAGATCCATAAATCTAACCATTAATTTTAATATGAATAGATTCAACTACACACATTTCAGTGTGTTCTATTGATAGCAACTTCTTCGTGGTAAAACTCTTACTGTGATCTATTGTCAGGATAAGCGGATTATATGGAGTTTGATTGTTTATGGATCTATGCACTGTTGAGCGCTCTTTCGGTGAGCTGGACAAAACTGTCACGTTTAAATATAGTTCGGTGTTCTTGCTTCCAATCAAACGTCTAGATGTGGCTTCCTTGCTTCCTTAGTAATTTCCCCTTTTTCTCAAAACTATGACCAGAATTGTTTACATCTTACTTGTAGCCATACTTAAGCAGTGAATCCCACTCCTGTCAATATGAGAAACTGCTAAATATAGTTATCCATGCATGTTAAAATGTTACATGATAAAAATCCATGGTGGAAAAGTGTGGCACGCAAACTTGGCCTCGTTTTTGTCCAATCAGTTCAGGTAAAATCACCAGAACCAGATTTTGTTTCGACCACATTATCATTTTATATTGAAACATATTGAAAAGCAGCTTAAACACTACGTTACATGTGAGCATTTATTAAATAGTTGTACATATGTAAATACCAAGGAGGGCCCATGTCAATTTATCCAGTGGTAAAACTTGTTCCAAAATGCAGTAGTGTAGATAATTTAGCTGTTTTTGTGTTTTAAACATTTAAAATCAGAATACAAATCAAAAGTTTGAATCGTGAAGACCATTTCCTAATTTCATACGTGGCAAACGGCATATTGGCTCTCTTTTAAATACTTTGATACTACTTCATATCACATTCATATATGATTATTCAATGCATTACGGTATATGAGTATCTTCTTAATAAAGGTGCGACATGCATACAGACAATAATACATTGTTGATATTTGTAAAAGCGCTTGATATATTTTGCCTTTATTAATCTTTGATTTTGCAGACTTAATGAAATAGAAAACGCCTATTTCACTTGTCGAAAAAATAGGAGACAAAATCAATAGAATGTGCAAAAGTTGATGTATTTTCTGTGTTGCAATTTGTAATTTAAAAATATGTTATTTAAAAGTATGTGTTTAATTGCTAGGCAATACATCTATTGTTATGTTGATATAAAAAGGTGTTTTGTTGTTATTTATATGTATATTGCTGATTTTGTTGAGCATGTCTTATTATTTTATATACAGTCAAAAGTTTGTATAGTTTTATATGTATAAGTATTTTTGTTAAGAATAGACGAATCCAGAATCGATAAATTGACCGCCGCCATTTTGTGGTCACGTGACACGCTCAGCAGCGTGGTACTGAAACATTCATAGCGCATCAGCCGCTGTACACACTGTACTATCGGTGAAAATCGATAGCGCTGGCTGAATTAGACACCTGTCTACTTCAAACCTGGTTATCGCTATTTTCTAGTATCCGTAGGTTCAAACACACATGTAAGTTTGAAAGCTATTAACATTATCGTTCATCCAATACAAATTTTATAATTATAATCCCAATATATCGTTATTTAATAACGCGTTAAAAAATTGAAACCGAAATTCGAATACGACATTCTCTCAGTGTCTTCTGTTACATTGCTCATAATTGTTCGTTATATCAAACAATGTTAAGATTTTTTGCTACAAATTATTAAATTATAGTACATTTGGTCACAATTAATCAATTCCAAATAAAAACCATTAAATATTCAAGTGTAACAGTTCATTAAACATCAGTGAAATGCGATCATCGGACGCAATTATAAATAGCACGCACGAACTTGGCATGCGCTATGTCTTAATATAGTTATGTTATAACGTCAAATCTTATTAAATGTTCATATGTTTGAAAGATAAAAATATCTTTCATTTGATAACAATTTCATTATTTTACTTCAATTTTAACGTTATGAAACAATGCTTTAAAAAAAACCACGGCCGTAATTGCAAATGCGGTATTTTCTCTTTATCGTCTGTTACCGTGTTCCCTTTCGCGCATAACATTTCATTGTTTTTCAATTTTTTATCTTTCATTGCTACACACTGTTACAGTGTAAGTGATAGTATATTTTGTCATATTGTTCAATTCCAAATCAAAATCATTAAAAATTCCAGTGTAACAGATCATTAAAGATCGAGCGAAATGCGAACAACGCCTTTATAAAAAAGCACGCGCCAATACGGCACGCAATATGTCTAAATATTATTATATTATAACGTCGAATTGTATTAAATGGCTATTTGTTTGAAAGAAAATACAATTATCTTTCATTTGATAAGAATTTCATTATTTTACTCCAATTTTAACGTTATGAAACAATGCGTTACAAAAACCGCGGCCGTAATTGGAATGCGATATTTTTTCTTTATGGTCTGTTACCGTGTTCGTTTTTGCTCATAGTTTGTTCATTATTTCAAAATATTTTAAGATTTTGTGTTTCTTATAGTTAAAGAAAAGTATATTTGGTCAATAATGTTCAATTCCAAATCAATATCGTTAAATATTCCAGCCTAACAGTTCAGTCGTTCGGAATACATTCTTTTCGGCAAAGTGTGCGGGAAGGGACTATCATTTGGCCGTAGATGAATTCAAAAAGGCAAATGTAAACTAATATCTTTATTCTATGATATTCTATAATATAAATAGCGTTTGTTACAAGTGCCATTTTATTTCCTTTTCAGATTTACGTTTATCCGAAAACGAAATTGACAACGCTGGCAACCGAACTCATGACGCGGAGATCGAATATTGAAACAACTCATTTTGGGAATGCGCGATTCTGAAGATATAAAACTATGAACAAAAAATATAACCTTTTTGTAAAACATTATATAATTATATTGTACATGTTTTATTTTAGGTCATTTACGACCGGACATTATAGAAATATTTAGTTTTACACGCACCGCTCGTGTTGTAGCAATCAGGTCCATACCGATCGTGGGTATTGCGTAATACCTAAAACTACCCACAGAAGTGACAACAGATTACAGACAAATGCCTTTTAATTGTTTATGACATCTACACTGGATTAGTAAATTGGCAGGCTACTTTAATTGACTTTAATTGTCCAACTGACCATCTGTTTCGATCAACGCGAATTGTATTGGGGTAATAAAGTTGACACGTGTACGAGTTCTCCAGATATATTTCTTTGACAACAGCGATATGATCTTGCTGAAACCGCTAAATCTATTAAATGCAATAAGAAACTATATAACTGATTTATTAAATGAAACTAGCACAGTATTGAAATAAACAGTGTAAACATTATCGCTTCGCTGGCTATTGACGTTGCTTAATATGCCGTATGGGTGGAGAACGCGCCGGAACGCTTTTACATCTATACGAATTATAAACACTTTACAGACGTATTTTTTTTCCATTTAAATCATTTATAAAATATTGTGGTTTATATTTATTTTCTGCTACTTAATAAAATAAAAGCAATATGAATAATTTACCGATATAACGCTCAATGTTAATTCGCGGCTTTGGTGCAATGCGGGAAATGTTGACACCGGGATTATAAATCGTTCATTTAGTGAATAATTTCAAATACAACCACCATTTTATGTTGTGAATAATTGATTTATAATATATAAACTTAGTCATAAAAGTAAAAATATGTGCTATTCTGCGAGGATTTAACGTGATATTCGGATTTACTACTGTAAATATCAACTATCGATTTCCTTTGTTATGAATGTTTCAGTACCACAGAGGAATACTGACGAGTATTCAGGGGCGGTAATTCGGTAGATACTAATTTCTGGATTCGTTTATATAACACTATATGTATGTGTGTCCGTCTTTTACGCTCAAAAACCTTTATAAATATGCACGTATTATAGGTTCAAAGAACAATTGCGCAACTATCCATCATGATCATTTATAATAAGACATGGTCAATTTTAATTCCATATATTAAGGTCATATTGTCAGGTGATAATATGACTTTATCAGTACAATAGAACGTGTACTTCCTGTTTCTATTAAACTTTATAACACGAACAAAATAAATGTACATACAGGGGCGGAGATTGAAATGTTGCGTTACTATGCATTTGTCCGATAAAGCACATTTTTTTCTAACGGTCACACAAATAGTTACATTGCAAGTATTTTTATAAGCATGCAATATAATACTTGTCAAAATTAAGTGTATTACCATGGACATTTAAATCGTTGAAATACCGATCTTAAAATGTATTTTACGATGATTTAATCATCATTGCTCTATAATATGTTAGTGATATTAGCAATTAAGGACTCTGATAATTGGTATATTGACATGTTTACGGTACAAAAATGTACGTTGATTTTACGCCAAGAGGTGTGTAGGTCTTGTGTCTTGATTGCTATTAAAGTTCTAATGGTGAATATTTCATTTACATCAAATGCTTTTAATAATTATGTTAAATGTTACAAATTTCTTTACAGTTGAAATATGCTTTAAACGTTAAAATGTTTATGGTAAAACGTGAGCAAAGGTTGACTTTAAGAATAGGAAAAATAAAGTGCATATTTATAAACGTGTTTATTTAAATACTTTAAGAACTAATACTGTTAAAACATTCACTGATAAAATATTTTGTTTTTGTTTTTTATCCATTTATATATGAAATATTATATATTGTTAATATTGTTGTTTTTGCTGGAATGATGATTTTTTTAAGTACAGCGTTTGTATTGCCTACACATTATTATATTACATAAACGGTGTATAGTAATAGTATGGCAATACGATAGTGTCAGTTGAATTGCAAATTATAAATGTTTTAGTAAATAAATAAATCATTAACGGTATACATATTTGCATCTGTTCTTGTAGCTGGAAATAACTGGTGCATGTAGTCGTTTAGAAGTCTATGGTAGAAATAAAAGAACGCTATTATTGAATAATTGATCGCGGTTTCAATAGTTCTGTCGGACGTTTTTATAATAAAGGTGCACACACCAACATATTTGGTGGTAACATACCAGGAGACCAATATTTGTATGCAGGGTACCAGACAAATAGAGATCACGAATCACGTGATGTCAGCTTATAGGCGTTATCTTAATGGGTGGTCACATCTACGATTTTGCACGTAGTTACACGTAGTCCGCTTTGACCGTACTAACACGTAGTTACACGTACTTAAACGTAGCCTTACTACGGTTAACTAGGGTTGAAGTACATACAAATACTGACCTTCTTATGTGTCAATTTAAATAACCTCAAATAAATTCAGTTTTTTGCATACTTATGTCAACTACTGTTTCAATTACATAAGGTAAAAGCTACATCTAACATTTGAATAACACACTTAGTCGATTTGTATAAAATAAATCAAAATAGTCATTTTAAACCGTAGTGTTACACGTACTCTAGCCGTGGGAGTTATCGTTTGCATGTATATTCACCACGACTCACTACGGAGTTGGTACGTTTAAGTACGGCAAAGTACGGCCAACTACGTTCGAACTACGGTAACAGTACTATTCATTCGTAGTTGTCCGTAGCCAGTTTTTGAACATGTCCAAAAATAATAATCCTTCTACGGTCAAATTATTCATTCGAGCTACGGTCATTACTACGGTTAACTACGGTCTAGTACGATCGGTACGTGTAAGTACGGTCTACTACGGTCTACTATGGTCATATAACACTACGGCTTACTACGGCTAGTGTGATCAAGCATATAAATTCAGAATCGAGAGACTGAATTGATACTTAACCGTAGGTGTAGTCTAATGGTTAACATGCTTAAATGTAATATAGAGGGACTGATTTAATACTAAAGATAGCTGTAGGCGTAGTCCAGTGGATAACTTACTTAAATGCAACATAGAGAGAATTATTTAACAGCTGTGTATGTAGTCCAGTGGTTAACGAGCTGGCCTTGTAATTCTGCGATGCCGCCTCGTACGGGGTCGAGACTTCTCCGGGGAAGATATATTTTGCTTTAATTTTGTTTTATTTACTGATTTCATTTACTCAGATATAGAGCAGGCTTTTGTCTTTTCAAATTTGTTTTCAATCACTCTTTTTACTACGGAATAATCAGGCCAGCCAGTCAGCCATTATTAAATATAATTATATAATTTAAAATTATAATAAATATGTGTTTCCTCAAGTTATTGCGAGGGGCATATTCTATCTTGAGTCGGACCCCAACATGTCAGAAATGCATTCTAATGAATAATTATATGCATTGTTAAATATTTAATCGACACAAAGTATAAACTTTACCCCGACAAGGAACGCATAAAATAGCCGTTTAAAGTGTGGTTTAAGATCATAGTTAAACAGTAGTAAAGATTTCAATAATATGAGTTCAATGTTTGATATTTGATAAAAAAAAGGTCCGCCTCGAAAGTTGTTATTTCCTGATTTAGGATTGCCAACTACTTATAAAACCTACATAAAACACGGCTAGCCTGCACTGTTGCAACTCATTTTTTGATGCATCATTGACACCCGGATTGAAAATGGCAAACGTTGTGCTTCTGTTATTGTGCCTGTGTTGCATTTGTGATCAGCAGAGTGATTCCCAGTTCGCCTTCCAAGGTAGACGTTTTTATATCTGCATGTTTCTTCATGTTCTTCGAAGGTAATATACATCTTTTGTTTTGGCATGTATTCATTTTCTCACATTGGCTATAGGTACACGCTTATTTTCTGTCCTCAAAGCCATTACTCAATAGTGAAATCTAGTTAAACTGTCCCATGAATTGCATGAAATTTTAACAGAACCCTGGAGTATAAATAGATAGGCCCTGCAGTACAAATATCTTCTCCAATCATGTGTAAGAATTATTGGTTTATTTACTGTTAGACTGAATGTTGTTGAAAGTTGTGAGACGTACTCAAAATCAATATATGTATACATCATATATCTATCAACTGGCCTCAGACCCTTGTCACCTGTGGTATGCATTCTGCATGGGGCATGTGTCATGTCAGGACTCAGTGCATAATGATAGGATACCTAATTTAATATAGATATAGAACCCCACATGAGTAATGACTATAACATGGAAATGTTCCCTCACAAATGTGAGTGGGATGGTTTGTTAAATGTGTTTGCGTCGTGTTTGTGTCTTTCTTGTTGTGCCTTCTGATTAAGTTTTTTTCTGTGTGCCTTTTATACGGTGCCCTAAAACTTAACTCTATTTTCATATTTATTGTATTAATATTGTAATAACGATACGTATAAAATGAAGCATACTAAACTATCAAATATCAAACGTTGATATACACCAATGTATACCATTGAAGTAAAATTCGTTTTTACTTTCAGTATTATGGAGGTCTTGTTTATGATGGAGGCAATGGTGTAGACTTGAACATTTTAAAGGTCTTTTTATGAACTCGGCTTACTTCAATAAAACCGAGGCTGCTGCTTTCTCGTGCAGGCTATGCTTCCTGAGGGCTTTCCCTTTGATTAGTTTATTTTTTACCTGGGTGCAGATTATGGTAGTCTTTGCTTGTTGCTTACACCAAACACGGTGAAATAAATAAACACATTTTAAGTCACGTACGCCATTTTGTTCGGATAAATATACATACCGAGTTCATGGTCGCCTTAAGTTGAGATTTCTGAAGAAATGTCAGACAAGGCTGTTCTAAAAACAGTAGAGTGATATCAATTACTTTCCAGGTACTAAGTATATAGCTTATTGTATCTGGCATGTGTTATTCATGTCTTGATCAGTTGTATTGAGCCGCTATGGATAGATATTAAATGTAAGATTGTCCATAAATAATCGCAGACAATGATATACACTCAAACACTTTCTTAATGGTCACGTGTTTTTGCTGTTTTCTTTATATCTACAAAAACAAATTCGTAAACATTGTCAGTTTCTTATATCGACGTATTTCCGTATCGAAGTCCGTTTCAATTAATAACCAGAATTAACCAGTTTACTTTCACGTAGTGTGCAGTTAAATCGTAACTGATTTCTACATTTCCGTGATGTTATCATTTGAAATACGCAGATGGTTAATTAGGCTTGTTGTATTCTAACAGGTTTATCGTTGCATAAAATCAGTTTATATTCGGATATATAATTATGTTTATGAAAATCAACAAAGAAGTTCATTGATCTGAATAGTATCAATATAGGGGATATAAATGTATTTTCAAATTATACTGACATAGCAAAACCAAAAACAAGAACATTCTAAGGTAAAAACCACATTTTGCACGATCCTTATGGACCAGAAAAATATGAATATACATGAATACAATGATGTAGTACGGGCGAAATTGTATAGCCTCCACACAAGCGCTAAACACTAGCTGTCGTAAATAATATTCGTCTGAGAAAATGGAAGTCCTAAGGAAGCATAGTTTGCATGATAATAACAGCAGGCTCGGTTTTATTGAAGCTGTTCAACAATGGAAATGTAAAAACGCCACTCCTCTTTTTTCAAATGTAAACAACATACAATCCACTATATCCAAGGACCAGAAAAATATGAATTCCCAAGGATGAAGTACGGGGCAACTTTTACAGCCGCCACACACGCACCGGCTTTATTCGACTTTATATTAAACTTTATATTTAATGTCTTTGTTAAAGTCATTCATACATGTATTTATTGGAGAACAATACATGTGCATTGCCTGTAACGCGTGACCTAATTTGATAACACGATACTTTAAAGAATAGTCACCAGTGAAGAGCAATGAGGCTCTCGAATCTCATTGTAGGACAACTAATACAATTTCACTTACATGAACATATATAATATGATAATTACAAGTTGT
>Ga0224511_10000171_pt1 | contig 24830 bp, 13 predicted proteins | sample SF_May12_sed_USG_2_FD_169988 | JGI IMG/M metagenome (GOLD analysis project Ga0224511, IMG submission 169988) | Sediment microbial communities from San Francisco Bay, California, United States - SF_May12_sed_USGS_8_1 | ecosystem: Environmental > Aquatic > Marine > Sediment | place: USA...
TCATTACGCTGAGGAAAGGTTTCAAACATTTCCCAAGACAATGTCAAATCTTACTCTATCCACCTACCTGAACAACAAAAGTCAACCGAACAGAACTGTATACACTAGTTCAAATGACGCCATAAAACTGTTACAAACCACTGTCAGAGTCAATGATGGATAGCATTCCCGAGCGGTTTATATATTCCGGCTACTTAGAAGCCGCACCGCCGCCTGTTGCAGACTAACAGGGACTAAATGGACCTATCTGTGAGAATTAATCATGCCAAATTTTGATTGATGTTAACACGATTTACAAAATAGGCGAATGCTTAGTTATCTTCTCATGCGAACCTGCCATTTGACCCTGGCTAAACAGAGGTGCAGACCTTGAAGGTCGGACATGAGCAGCTCACATTCCTATACGCGCGCACGCGCGCACACACGCGCACGCACACACGCACGTGAAAAAATGAGAGTTGGATTGCTGTCTGAGACTAAAAGGGTTTTCTGGATATTTTAGGAGTTATCTTCTCGGAATATAGAGAGATAGTTCAATGACTCGGGCTTGAAAAATCATTGGTTCTAGTTTTAATTCAACTGAGGGCCCACTGTGAGAATGAGCTCCTCACATATCTCCTAGCTCCCGCTGTGAGAATGAGCTCCTCACATAATTCCTAGCTCCTATGGCTCCAACAAGTCTCAGGCTTAAGGGGTCCGATAAATTGGATGGCCAGGTGTCCGAGAAGAACAATTATCCGAGCAGCTTTGAAAACAGACTGTGCTTCGTATGATAAAGAATCTATACCAAGTTTACGTTTAGAGTCAGATATATACAGATAGTTACAAGTTACAGATTATATTTCCAGTATTTTTGATCTACTGGTATGTGAGCTCAACCGACAGCCAGTCTAACTACCAGTATAACTAATTGCATTCTCATAGCTTTGGTGAGGACAGAATGCCTTTAAGCTCTCACACCTTTACATGCTGTGAGGATAGAATGCTTCTAAACTCATGGTGAGGACATAATATTTCGAAGCTCTCATAACCTAACATACGGTGAGGATAGAAGGCCTCTGAGCTCTCATACCTTTACATGCGGTGAGGATAGAATGCCTCTAAGCTCTTGTGTGTGTGAGTCCACCTCTTTGCCACGGAGATAATTCTGTACAGCTTGTTGGGAGGTACTGGCCTCTGCGGTTACTGGTTTAGCTGCCTGAGCGACATTTATCTGATCATAAAGCTGAAAGGAAAAAAGGGTCGCTATATTACAAAAAATCAACTGATTGGGCTGCGATGGTTGGTGTGGATACCGGTGTTGGCAGGCCACACAGGTTTGGAAATGCTCAGACGATGTAACCTTTATTTAGTATAGGATTTGATGAGTGTGTGCGGGGAAAACGGAACGCATAACATAAAGAAAGTTAGTCACACAGGCAATGCTTGTAAAAGAAGTTTAAGTAAGCTTTCAAAGCGCAAAATGACCGGGAGGGTGATTGTCTGGCGGTTACCACTCTCATGGGCGATAACCCTAGAGAGGCTCAGCTCGGACGTTTCTACTTGATAAGACAGATAATCCAGAAAGAGGCGGCCGGGTGGCATCGTGCGAACCAGCTGCCCGTTAAACGCACGACCTTTCAACTTTCGCGTAGTGAGACAACAGCAGATGAAGGTATTTTACGATCGACTCACGACATTCAGTCATGCGTGGTAGCAGACTGAACCAACAAACGCCTCTCGGGTAATCAGCAGTCCCGACTGAGAAACTTCGACAACAACTCACAAACAAATACTCATCCACTAGAAAAAAATGCAAATTTATAGACAGAATGCTTTCGATGTGGAATGTCATTTTTCCTACGACGATGAAGAATTACCTCGGTTGACAAACTTCCCGCAGTGCGAGATGAGAAATGACCAATTTGTCCTTGATGTGACTACATGGAACAGCTCGACATGGCGACACACTCGGAGTAAAAGTAAATCTGTCCAACAGCCTAACAGGATTACAGACAATACTTATTAGACACTATTGATCAGTTCATACTCCCAAGGTGTTACTCTTGTTACATATCAAATATCTTTAGCCCCGGTCACACTGTAGAAGCTTCGTTAAGCTTCAATACCAGCGCGCTCAATGCGCTGCTTCAATAGTCAGTCCATGAACAGGCGAGAGTTGGGAATACTTATATTTTAGGCGCCTGGGTTCAGAGCGGCGGTTCGTTTGCCCAATCTGAGCGAGTGTGTTATGAGAAGCTATAACCTCAGGCTACACGCTGGCAAGGCTATAATCCGGGTAAAGATTTTTACAAGTTTCTCAACTATTGATTGGTTTGAGTAAATACTATAATTAGTGATGGTGGTTGATGAGGGCCCTAAGGTAAGGATTAATACTCGTTTGATTAGGACAGTACAGGCCCGGCAAGGACTTCTCCCATGGCACTGATGTGTGGAGAATGGCAGTGTGTTGAGAATGGCAATGTGTTTTAACGGCAATGTATTTTGAATGGCAGTTGGCTTCGAATGGCAACGCGTTTCCATATTATGTCACAAACCTGCATCAACCTGAATGCCGACACTACACAAACTGTCGATCGCCTTATTGAGGTTGCATGCCGGTACATATTTTTTGCGCGCACCATCACAGGATCGACAACTCGAATGATGAACTTACCACCAGTCGTCGGTATTCCAGCAGATACTGGGTCAGTAGCGCGCAGAGACTGGCAGCATTAAGTGATGTCAGCGCGACTCGACGTCTATATCTGTTACGATCATCGCTTTGTTTGTGCATTTCCGATAGAGGATCCATGTTGACGTCGGGATGAGAGCTCGTCAGACGATGAGGGGTGCTTCACAAGCGACGTTTCCTACTTATCCTGTCAGTGAATGCTGCCACTTCAGCTCTCTACAGTCAGCGGTTAATCTCGCGTCTGCAGAGTTAGCAGCTAGTCAGTACGTCGCTGCCGTGAGGCTGCACTCGGTTTGGTTCTTTTGCTGCCTGTTACCCTCGGGTTGCGACAGAAAGCGAGTATTTTGCTGAACAGAGGCACGGTTCCACAGTAATAATTAGCTCAAATAAAGCCTATTACAGTTTCAATCAATTCGTTTCGAGTGCTTGGAAATCCAGCGCTACGGTTAATATCAGACAACCAGCGATAATATCAATTACGTTCCAAATGTCACGCTCTCAAGTCACAGGTGCGGCAGCAGCGCTTCTCACTAAGCGAGAGCTCTTGGCGATATCCCTCCTTGCTGGCTGGCGTGGCGTGATAGTGTGACCACGGCTACTGAGAGCGCGCGGGTCAACTCCTTTGGGTGCTGGCACTCAGCATCTCATTAGTGCCAGTAGAGAGTAGAGCGATAAATGAAGTCAACGCGGTCATGGCCGCGTTCTTCACTGTCACCGGGCGGATTGTGTTTAAAATCAATGGTGCAATTATAATTTTAGGCCTAATCAATAGAACGACAATGACATAGGGGAGTCCATCCGGAGAATAGGATTTATGCGCTGGAAAACTGACCCAATCCCAGCGCGGCAGCAAACGTGAGGAGTGGTTCAGCAGCGGTAAACCATATCAAGACGTTCAGCCATACCATAACACCTTATATAGCCTCGGTCCACGATGAATGATGATGATGCCTGTACGCTTGTCAGACTGACAGATGTCATGATGAATTGAATCAATACCAACCTAATAGGCAATGGGGCCTTCGGAGAAACATACTTCAAATGAAAATGTGTAGGAAGATAAGAAGGTCATGAAGTGAAGGTTAAACAGGGATTAAAAGCAAAGCCAGCGATGGGTACACAAGTCCTGGTGACATTATTTAGCAATCTATACTCAGAAAACGTGATATAGAGGTAACCTCCCTCCATAGCAAATAAGGACATTAGGGCTAAAAGTAGAACATCAAGAGTAGACAACTCTCTAACTGGAGGGAAAAAGTGTGAGCGACTGCTTCACCAACGCAAATATAAGTAGGAGAGGCAAAACTGAAGCAAACTATGAAAAAAGAGACTGAAGTAAGGATAAATAACGAGACAAGGCTAGACTAAAGACACTGACTGAGGAATGGGGTATATACACCACGTGTAATATTAGTGTGCACACGCGAGGGTATTACCATGGGGGTGAGGTGAGAGAGCACAGCTTTAGCTAGTTTGATAGCTGATAGCATGGGCAAGGTGTTCCACTCCTATAACATTGGGGGTAAAATCAGTAGCTGGACAACTAGCGGGAAAGGTTCTGCAGGGAAACCGAGTATGGGAGAACCTATTGGCTGCCTGACCCACGCACATTGATATAAATGAATGGATCAGTAATCGCAAATCTCGAGGTCAAGCAAACGGATTCCCTTTTTGACACCACAACTATAAGCAAACTATCCAGGAATCGCTACAATTACATCCTGAGTGGTTTTTACTGTATGTTAAAAAGCAAACAACTCCGCATTAGTTTACGGTTTCTATGAAATTTACAGCTAGTCTAATGAAGCCGTTTCATTTTGATGACATAAGAACCTCATGAGACTATAAGCGGAGTCAGCCTGAGAGTCAGCGGACAGATTGTCAATCCATTATTCATATCAATGCCCACGCATGACTCCCATCCTTGGGCTGATATCATTGGTAGAGAATACAATCTACTGACTGAAGGTGACAGGGAAACCACCTCAGTACTATCCCACGCCACCATAACAGGTCATAAGAAATCTGCCTTCAGTAGTCTAACTCATCATGATAACGATACTCACTGACACAAATATCAGCATTATGTGGCATTCATCCTCTGTCTAATGCAGTACTGATCGCTAAAAATACCGTGATGCTGCGCCATGCGTGTGTGTGTGGTGGCCTCTGGCAGAGAAGGACTTACCGCGAGTAGGGCTTGTAGCTGGTCATTCTGTAGGATGTGAGCGAGGAACTCGGAGTCACCCTCCGGCCCATCGACGAGTGCCCGGATATCCTCCAGGCTGTCCAGTATTGTGTTTACAGCTTCTATAAAGAGAACAATCATCAACATAATAGGCACCAGCAGTTTCAGTGACTTGAGGTGCTTGAACACTTCATCAGGTGTCCGGTCCGATTCGGACCGGATGCTCGAGACGGACATCAGACCCCCCAGAAATGGAGTGAAAAGGCCTTGTCCGATCGGCCTCGGAAGCTCTCTCGGACGCCCGACCGTTTGTCTCCCAGAGAAAAAATGAGTCCAATCGGCCTCCGACGTTTGACTCATCAACCAATCAAATGGTCTTTCGCTGATTACCTAGCATCATCCACTCGTTGGGAGTGAAAAAAACGCCTCAATTGGTTAGTGTTGGGACGTAACGTTTCATACTAAGTAAGGGGGTATGGTGGAGTCGACTGGGCCAGAGACAAAGTTTACGTTCAATATGTCGACTGTGCCCAGGTCCTGTAGCCTCACAAGAAGCTGCACTATCGTGTTCGAGGTTACTATCGTGATGTCTGATCTGAAACGCCACATGCATTTTCAACTGGACAATCCGTGAAAAAGCAATCCATACGCTCTGGGTCTCCACTTCGGGACTGTATTGCATTCCGTAATACGAGGTAGTGATTATCAGGACAAGACAACTCTGAATTTGAAGGCGCATACAGAGCAAATGCCTGGTTGCCAAAACTGGAATCCCCAGTCATGATCTTTTGCCTCGGTGTAGCAACATTCAACTAGGACCGTGCTACAGCATGAGCAGTAAAAGACAACTTCTTGTCAAATTCTGCATCCTGTATTGGACAAACTTAAAACCACTCCTTCAGTAGAAAAGATGCGTCTAGGTGAGCAGTAGGCGTTGGAAAGCAAACCGAGCGGGTAAATTCATGTGAGCCATGCACTCGTGATTTGCTGGCCGGCTGACTTTACAGTCGGTTTTTTGGATAGACAATACGGATTCAGACTACATTAAGTCCTCCCCAATACTCAGTCATTGAGTCGTCTTCTCCTGTTTATAAAATTGCCAAATCAAATGGGAAATGGGCCTTCTAAATGTGAACTGAACTGAGCTGACTTGTAGAGCTGCGTTGAGTTGACTGAAATGTTTTGCATTTGCTGTTGCCAGTTTTGCTACGATTTCGGCTAAATTTCAAGGGGATATCAACAGAACTGATCTGAATAAACTTGAACTATGACTATTGGTTAGTTACACCGGCAGTCAGCCAGTCAGGCAGCACTATGAGAAGGTTGCCACCAAGGGTTCTCCCCAACTCAGACATGGCGATCTCACTCCACGGCCTGTATGGAGACAATATAACTAATAACTTACTTGCAGCCATGAATTGCTCTTCTTGCATGTTAATATCCTGAGAAGGTGCTATATCAGGTAGGAGAGATAACTCCGGGGTCAGATTAGCTGACCATTTAGCGCTGGAGACTGCAGCCAAAACGGCTCCCTGTAAAACAGAATGGTGATGGCGGTATTAGTGTGGGTATGAGAATCAGTCATCACTGCTATGTATATGGATGTGTGATGATATACGCGAGAAGAGGTTTACTGCTATGGTAGATATACTAGACCTGTTTTTGAAACCTCACAGGCTATCGTTGCACTTAGAGACAAAAACGAGCGAAGTCGTTGGTGTTCGGCCGCGATGACAGCCATCGTTAGGGTTTTAAAAATAGGTCTACTGAGAGGGGACTTGTATACTCCAGCCACCACTCAAGATTGGCTTATTCGGAACCCGGCAATCATCTAGTGAAACACAGTTTTACCAAGTAATGACACGGCACCAAGGTTTATAGGACAAGGAAGAGAAGACGCTTGGGAACACAGGAAATCGAAATATTTCAATGTAACGACTGCGGGGTTGTCGTTTGATCGGAAGGTATCATGCTATCTTCTCTCTCAGTTTACACCCCACATAACATGTGTTAAATTCCAAGTGCGAAGTTGTAGAGTTTTTCTCCAGTTAACTGGGGGACATGGTCAGAGCTCATCATCGAAATAAGGTTGGATGTCTCATGTCACCACCACCGGCTTTATTGGGATCCAAATGCACGACTCAGACTACTTGTTCATAAGTCTTGCGTGATTCCAAGGTTCCATGTTATTGAGATGAAATGTAGTGAAAGGATTAGTGACTAGTTGAGAATGGCTCTGAATTGAGGTCTGATTTTAGCTTAATGTGGTAAGGGGGTGTGATTCCACCGTCTAAAGAGAAGGCAGATGCGGGACAGAGATAACGCCATGAATAGCGACTGAAACAGGACTGGTATGAAAATAAAGAGTTAATTCTTCACGAGAATCACTGCAAAACCTCATGAAAACACGCCTACTAGTGAAAACCCCTACACCACAGAGGAAACCTAACTACATGGGCTAAGCCAACATAACTTGTTTATAGAATAAGCATATCAATCATAGACTGATGTCAAGGAATGGTTTCTGTAGGTAGGTACAGATAAGCAACCCTATCAGTGGCTACATAATCAGAGTAATGCAAGCTATATACTGGTCTGGAAAGTAGAGTTTTTCTATAGCTTGAAGTACAAAATCTCGCTAAATGATGCCCTTTGTAGCACAATATACCTCTTTGTTCAAAAAGGGCACACTTCCGACCGCGACATCCGAACCTAGTCTCTTGCCCTTGCGTTCGTTAAGCTTGATTGTTGCGTTATAGCATTGACCAAGATACACTTTCAATGGCTGACAAGTACATTGTCAATTGTACCAGGAAGGTATAGTTTTGTTTATTCATAAGACAAAAGACATATGACCTGGTGTTAGGAGATTGGCAGCGGAATACCTGACACTCGGCCAACTCGAGGAGGTGATGACTCTAGCCTGCTTACTGACGAAACTCATGAGCCTTTTTTAGAACTTGATGGACATCCAAGAGCATGCCAAAGAAACCAAACCCTGGTAAATTTAATTTCAGAAGGTCTTTGGTACATCAGCAATCCACCAGTTCCTTGGTCAGATTATGCTATCCAATAGTCTTAAAGACATGTGTAGATGCAGTTGATGGGTAGATTTCATACGGCATTTCATTACATATAACGGTAGATGGGTTATCATTACATATACCTGAAGATGCATTTGCATTACATATACCTACAGATATGTTATCATCATGCTTGTATCATAAACCTAGTTAGTAGTTTTGCCAATTGAAGTCATTTGGCAGGATGGAATGATGGCTAGGCATGCTGTATGATTCACACTTACTCACCCCCCCCCCTGAAGCTTCTGGGGGTTAGGTAATATCACATCATATCACTCCTTATGTTTACCTAACCAGCTTCCTTTCCGTTCATCATTACCTCATGGAATGTGACAGTGAGGACGTGAGGTACAGGGTGGTGCTGGTACAACCCATCCTGTGGGCTATCCATTCATACAGTCAGCCTTTATAAAACTATGGACTATCCGTTCATACAATCATCTTCTATAAACCTATCAATTCACACAGTCAGTCTTTTAGATCTATGGGGCATGGGCTATGCATTGATACAGTCGGTCTTAATAACCCTATGAGCTATCCATGAATACAATCAGTCTTTATACCCTTATGGCCTATCCACTGATACAGTCAGTCTCTATAACCCAATGGGCTATCCACTGACATCCGCATCTTTTATAAATCTATGGGCTAACAAAATCATAGAGTTATTCTTTCCCTCCATGGTCCATAGATTTATGCTCTTGAGGCACAGTCTATGGGAATATCCAACATTAAGTCAGCCTATTTACAATATACCAACTCTATAGATAAACCATGAACCTATCAGAGGATAACTCTATGATCTAAGCAGGAGTAAGTAGAAGCCAGACCCATTAGGTGCATTCGCATGCACGCCACCAAAATTTTTGGAAAAATTTCGGCGTACATGTATAGCAGCATTAGCCCAGCGATTAGTTTCCATGCAGAATGGTCCATGGTGTGCCCCAGAGCGAGGCGAACTTGCACTATGGTCATTATGGTCATTGTGCAGAGTAGGATTCAACTATAAACGTTCCTAAATTAAACTCACTTCTCAAACTACTAAGCTTAGACTGTGACTGTGTAATTTAGATCACATGCCTCCAGCAGGACAATAACACTACTTTCATCACAAGGTCATATGCAGAGAACACACAGCACTGTGATGATGGTGGCTTGAGAACACCATACTTTGATATATGGGCTGCCGGGGAATACAGTCCAGGGATAGAGGGGGCATGTACCGGGAACACAATACTGTAATAGAGGGCTGCGACTGACTGACCAGCGCCTTGGCTTGCGCATTTGGCTGATTCAAGAGGTGTCCTGGTTCATGAGTACCTGACTGAAAAGATGCAGAGCATCAATCCCGAAAATTAATTACTCTGACTGGTATTCAGGACCTAACATTGTTGAGTTAATTATTTTAAGATTGGGCACAGATTGATTGCTCACCAACAATACCTAGACTTCCTTTGTAAATGCACAATCAACTAGTGAATAAAAATTCGACAAAAATGACGCTGACTTACTCACAGAATGCTAGATTCAGTGTGTAACTGTTAGCGAAAATCACAATCAATCGTGGAAATGAGATCGGTTTAACGAGCACGAAAAACTCACTCACCTTTGGTCGCTAAGTCAGTCAGTTATTTTCTTAGAGAGACAGCAAATTAGCGTTGTGTGGCCTACGCCAGTTACGCTGCTACGATTACATACACAGTGCTCTTCAGGCCATCGACTGCTATTATGTCCACAAGACTAATTGAATAACTGAAAAATGCTGCTCGCGGCCCATCCTTTAAGAGACATAGTAATTAAGTTGTCTGAACCATGAAACCGATTTGCACTCAACCGACCCAGCCTGGCTATATTTCAAGCTTCAGCCCATATAAAACCCACAGTTCTCATAATAGACTCGAGTTATGTTTACAATTTTTTTGCCCTATGTCAACTTCGCTGGCAAAGCCACTCCAAACAGTATTATGAGCAGTTCAGGTTCCTTATAGTGATGTAAAAACTAGTGGGTCTATAAAGTTTGTGTAAGTCTATATAATGGCTACTTACGGTCAGAATCCATGAGGAATGTGTATGTTTATAGATCCGATCTCACAATATACACTAGCTAGACTGCGTTACTACGCAGCTACACGCCGCAGTACAGAGAATACTAAGTGAGGTAGGGCACCATTCACTGCGTGGACCAAATTACCTCTGATTATCATTAGGCCGGCATAATAAAAGGTCACACACAAAGGTTAACTGGCAGATTGCTTTCACCTAGCACAATGATATCTTCTTTTAGGAAGAGAAGAGGACCATTTAGATGAATGGAAGAGAGGGACTATTGAGAGATTTGATAATGACTCATCACCTCTGTGTTATAGTGAAGTGAAGGAGGAAAGGAAGCTGGAAGGATAAAACTAATCAAAGCTAGTTTCTTAGGGAGAACCGTGCCTTAGTGGATAATGCATTCGGGTTTGGACCAGGTGACCAGGGTTCGATTCTAGGTATGTGTGTCACTTGGGGCTTTCTTCCTAGTCGGAATCGGATCGCGGCGTTAAATAAAGAAGGTCCACCAACCGAGTACCAGCTCTATGGATCATCCCGAAAACAACCTTAGTGATGCCATCCGTGTAAAACAAAACCATGCAGGGAGTAGTGCAGAAAGAAGCCAATAGATTTTTTCGACTCGGCGTTTAGAGTGTCACGGGCAGTTCGCCAGCATATTTTTCTCCCTACCGAGTAACCAGCAGAGATCAGAGCTTGTTGATCTCAAACATGCGGTTACAAGTGTATGGAAGTGAAAGTCTTCGCGAATCCATGAATCAAAAGACTTCGTCAAGAGTGAAAGGGAGAACCGATGCCCGAAAAAGGAATTGAACCTTTCTAGCCACTCTGCAGTATCGACTCGTCGCTTCACCTAATGCACCAAATGTAGCCAAAATCATATTTCTTACCAAGGAAGCCGGCTAAACCCAAAACTAAAATCATCACAACCACATCTTACCTTGAGTCGACGTCTGGAGTTGAATTTTCTCATTTCTTCAATAGTTTCGTGGAGGTGAGTTTTTTCAACTTGATCGCGCGCCTAAGAAGAGATGAGTTGGGCATTACAGTGAGACAACTTAGGGTAACCGTTGTTGGTTGCAAATGAGGATAATTGACCTTCAGCTACACATGGAACAAGGTAAAATAATTTTTGCATGTCTCCAAAACCTTGCATAGCTAAAGGATTTCTCTCTACAAATCGACATTCTGAACAAAATTGAAGCGGTGAGTCCCAAAAGCGACAATTTTATACGAACCAGAGGCGTCACGGTATAACTCGTCCTTCTAGTAAGGTTGCCCATGTTGAACTAATAACTGATGAGCAAGGTATGATAGTGATAAGCCAAAATACCAGCAGGAGCAACTGGTCAGTTCAGCAAGTGATGTACCAGAAATAGCAATAACTTTCCACACACAGCATGGCACTGGTTTAGGAATAAAGTATGGGCACTATACAGGAACAGACAAACTGAGTGGCACAGCAGATCAGTTTGGGATGATGCAACTGGATCTAAAGCATGCTGAGTCAACCAACATAGTTCAGTAAGCTACCCACCAGGTTCAGGTGCATGCCTTGCCAAACGCCTCGGTAGGTTCAAATGATATTCAGTGAAGTTTCACACCCAAACCGTGACCAGGTAAACTATTTGAATCACTTATTTGTGAATTACAAGGCTCCGCTTGATCTACTAATCTAGTTTTGAGTGATCAATAGAGAAAGAATAATCAGATGCTGAAGAACCGAGAGAGTAAGGTAGATGACATGTTATGTATCCGGGACATCTGATTGATCTCAGTTCTGGTCTATGACGTGTTTACTGTTATGGTGAAGCTGCCGGGTTAGATACGTTTTTGTCGCCAGTTATGGTTTAGCACGGAGCACCATAAGCGGTCATTATTAGCGCCCCACGTCATGTTGAGGGTTACTTTTGTTATGAGCTAGGATTGAAGCGAGGAGTTCATATACATAACGAGAGCCCGTCATGACCAGGATTTGAACCCAGCACGTTGCGAGTCCAGAGCTCTACCAGTGAGCTATACTGTTATCTCAAAATGAAGGAGTCCAAGATGACTGAAAGACTGGATGAGATATGCCACACTGAGTGAATGATTATTTTGCTTACTGATTGACAGACCTTGATCCAGGGATGGTTGAGCGCCTCTTCAATCGTAAGTCTGGTGTTTGGGTTATTGTCCAGCATTCGGTGCACCAAATCCTTTGCCTTCTCAGAGATATGCGACCATACTGACTGACGCATCTGCAAAAGCGATCGGGAACCGGCGTGAGAACATCCGCCAAGTCCAGGAGGGATAACTCTAAATATCACGTACATACATCAACTATAGAGCTTCTCCCCAGGAGGATAACTCTTAGATCTGCCAGATGAAATACTTGGTTTTCGCCAGTCGCGACTTAGCATGGAACACCACAAGCCAGTTAGTATCAATGCTCCACCCCATGGTGAGGATTGTTATAAGGTCTATTCACGTGATTTCGGTCAGTCACAATAAAAAAATTTCAGTCGTGATGACGCGAACAACGCGGTCGCAGTCACTTTAGAACTTTAGAATATTTTGGTCGCATTAGATTTGTCCTCTCTCAACTTAAACTCATCAGTTAGAGCTGAACGATTGTTCGCGGTTCGTTATCCCAATGTAGTAATCAACTCTCTTTAACGTAACCTTGACTTTTGCCTAAACTACCACGCTAATGCCTACTTTTAGTCGCGAAATTCTGTTTGCGTGATTTCAGTCACCAAAATGCACCGCACCTATTGTTCTGAGCTAGGATTAAAATGAGGAGTTTACACTCACAATGGGAGCCCGCCATGACTGGGCTTCGAACCCAGTCCTCACCTGGTTGTCAACATCAAAGGGCCTTCCATCTATAGAGCGCTATGTTGTAGAGTCATTGAGTTTGAATCAGAAACAGAATGAACCATTATTAGGTCTTAGTCGCGTGATTTCGGTCATTTCACAATCACACAGACACACGGTCATAGTCAGAAGAGTTTCAATCGCATCAGAGTTGTCCTCTCTCAGCTTTAACTCGGTTAGAGCCGAATGATCGTTCGCGATTCGTTATCCCAACGTAGTAATCAAGTCTTCTTCCGGGAACCTTGTCATTTGCCTAAGCAACCATGCTAGTGCCTACTTTCAGTCGCGAAATTCTGTTCGTGATTTCGGTCGCAGCCAGAGATTCTTTCTAAAATCGCCCTTTTGGGTCACAATTTTGAGCTGAAATTGCGACCAAAGACAGCTTCAGTCACAAAAAACCCTGATCATATGAATGCACCCAATATTACATTATTACAAACGAGTTAGTACATATAATTGGTTACCGCAGTTACTTTTTATGACCAATTTATGATCTATTACGAAGAGATGCCTCTACCCCTTTATTACCAGCACAGCTCATTTTATTTCACAACAACTTCGCAGTTTCGGATCTTGATCTAGAAAAAAGGGGTTACCTTCGCTATTGGGCACCCTGGATACAAGCAGAAAGTCTCCTTATGTCTGATTCCAGAAAACGCTGACTCAGTAAGCCAATTTCTGCACCCCTTCCGACAGCTGTCAACTGTCTTGGAGGCATTAAATTACTTTTTTTCTTTTAGTACAGCATGCAGTGCATAGAAGCATTTGTGGATTAGTGGTTAGAACAGACGATTTGCGCGCAGGCATGGGTTCGAATCCCCAAAAAGTCAATGGTGGCGGCAGGAAGGGAGTCCAACCTAATTCGCTACTAGACACCGGCCAAACCCTGCTAACCGTGGAGCAAACCGCACGTCCCCGCACTGGGATAATATTAAGTGCATTCGCGTGGTTGCGATCGAAAATTTTCGGTCGCGAACACACGGTCGTGGTGAGGAAACGCAGTTGAGTTCAGGATAGACTTTGATCGGTTCAGAGTTGTCCTCTCCCTGCTTTCACTCATCGGTTAGACCTGAATGATCGTTTGCGATTTGTTGTTGCAACGTAGTAATCAAGCCTCTTTGTGGTAACCTTGATATTTGCCTAAACTACTAACACCTACTTTCGGTCGCGGAATTATGTTCGCGCACTTTCGGTTGCATATCGCAACCGAAAGTGAAAGATGCTTTTGTGGAGCGCGCTTTTCGGTCGCACTCCTGAGCAGTTTAACAGATTTCGCGACCGAAATCCACTTTGCTCGCACCGAATATAGAGTATGAACAGAAGAAAACTACAGCATTTTCATTACTTACGAATGGCTTTTTTCTCATGATAATCCTCTGCAGTTGCTCATCAGTTCCGTAGAACGGCAGACTCCCACTCAGCAGGACAAAAAGAATAACGCCGGCGCCCCAGGCGTCCACTGGTTTGCTGTAGAATTCTCTTCTCACGAGTTCGGGCGCCATGTAATTTGGTGTGCCGACTCTCCCTATATTAACGCATTGTGATGCTAGGTTGGGCGTCCACAGACATGGGAAATTGTAAGATTAGTCTCATGGGAATTGCTGACGATGATACAATAATCTTGATACACTTTGAGAATTGTCTTATCCCGGGGATTTATTACAAGTGAGGACAACTCCACCCAAGTGGCTGCTGAATTTATCGGAGGAGTCTTGTCTTGACCTTTCACAACTCCCAAAATCATGAGAACTGTGTGGGACGGTTTGGCATTCCTAGGCTCTTTCTAACCAGTCACAGCCTTTCCTGATATCGCACATATTAGTAGGCTGGTAAGTACGATAGTAAGAGATTGTACAAGGGCCACACATCAGACGGCCACACATCAGACGGCCACACATCAGACGAGAGACGCAAAGAAAGGTTGTACAAGAACGCAAACCCTGCCCCTAATAAAGGTATACGCCAGACTACACATAGATGATCTGAATGACCGATGCATGGCTAACAGATCACAGTCGTCATTTCCTTAATAAAAAATAGTCTACATTTAAATTTGTAGTTGGCTCCCTGTTGTCGCTACTATCTATCGGAAAAGGAGAGCACTTACTCGCACGATTGGGTTTACTGCATCAATTTACAGCTCGATGACAGTCTTGGCAAAGTTGACAAAGCTGTAGCCAACAGCAATTTATCGAAATACACCACAATGATTCGTCAGCTAACGGGAAGATTGCGCTGTCAACTGGACGCATTATGCATTTCCGCAGACGATAAACGTCGCTGGTGTAGTCTGGCATTACCTTTTATGAATACCATTGATATGAATATATGGACTGACAATCAGTACGCAGTACAAGGCTGACAAGTTCTGACATCAAAACATAACAGTTTTTCGGATTCGCCATAAATTTTATGGAAAAGGTAGACAATTTCGTAAATTGGCTGCACGCTAAAGTTGAGTTGCTTACCCTTTGATATAAAGGCAAGTTGCGATATCATTGTAGCGAATCCTTTTTTTACTTTTATGTTGGCGGTTGGCTATCCATACATTCATATCAAAAGTGAATATATAAGTGCGTTGTGCGAAGGTAACCCATGCTTACCAATAAAGTTGGTGCCTACATAATGCTCTACATCCTCATGCAGTCTAACATCTGTAATCACATGATAATCACATGTATATAGATAGTGCATCAAATCATAATACACAGTGAGGGCTCTATCGCATACTGCGGTGCTGGCATGCTGAATGTGGATCAATACACTAACTCTGTGTCATCTCTTCTTCACTGGCCACTCATCCCCCATAATTTGAAAAACACCCCAGTACCGGATCATCACTGTCAGCCATCCACCTTCCACTGCTGGACAAAGGCTCCCCTCATACTTGACCACTACATTCTGTGGCCAGCTTTTCTCATCAGGTCCTGTCCAGCACGATATATGTGTGATAATATGATATCTGCGGCCCACTTTGTATAACTGCCCGAACGTGACTGGGCGAGAGAAACTGCCACAGAACAGTGTAGTGAGGCAGTACCTGATACGGACATATTTTATTCATTTAATCACAGGTATGTATTAATATTGAATGGTTGCTCAATAGTGTGCGTAAGAATCATCGTATGTACTGCAGTAACCTATCAGTTATTTGACACAAGTTACAGGTCAGAGGATTCTTCTAGATAATTTCACTATTTGATTCTATGGGCAAACCTAAACGGTCTTTCATTTAAAAGAAAAAATGTCTTAATAACAAGCCAATCGACAAGTATAGGACCCGCTTTATGGAGCTATATGGACAACATTCACTGCACCAAGTCTCTATCTCAGTGTAAGTGCGATCTGTACGCATACACTAGTGGTGCTAATACATCTGGGAGTGTATGAAGTGCACGGGCAGGTTTCATCAGAGAATAGGAACAGTTCTAACAAATACACCAACTGGGCATGGTACAGCATAATCAGAAATGTGGGAAGACCACCTAAAAGGGAGTATGGGAACAAGATGACCCCGGCCAATGCCAGTAATTGTTTTCAAAGAGATTTTTCTACAGCTACAACCCAGGTGTGGTGGCAGGGAGAGGCTCATCCTCAGCAAACGGTCAGATATAACTTACCACCATCCACGTGCTCACAGCCTTTAGGTAGCTGCATGGCGAGGTTGAAGCCACTCAGTTTGATTGGAGCTGAGTTCTCCCGTGATGCCAGTAGCACACAGTGTGGTTTCAGGTCTCTGTGTAGGATTCGGTTACTATGGCAGTAGTGCAGCGCCTCTAATATCTGTCTCATGTAGTGACTAGGAAAATCAATGGAAAGATATGAGGTGGAGCGAAACGAGACACTCCACGTATTTGTTTCAAGAAAAGTTTTGTTTTCATATCACAGTTTTATTTCTACAATTAAATTGCCTGGTTAGATACTTGTTTTTCACCAGTTATATTTTAACACAGAGCACCAGAGGCGGCTTGGTATCAATGCTCCATCCCATGGTGAGGTCTGTTTTCATTTCAATCTAGGATTAATAGTGTGAGGTGGTCATACTCATAATGGGATTCGAACCAGGGTTCGCACGGTTGAGCCATCTCACTATCCCATGAGACTGGGTAACCACCAAAATAATTACTCAACCAAAGAAGGTGAGAAGTGACTCAGTAAAAAGATTAACCTAAGGCTAAAGTCAAACTATTGAACAATTTTGGGAGCTATATAGTCTTGAGAATTCATTACAAAGAGTAGACCAATCCAAAGAGACGAACCGTCATATTATCAAAGTTGTTCTCTCTTTTCAACAATACCACAAGGTGAGAAAACTCTCAATGTTTGTCATCAATCCATCTGGGCCCAATTAGTGGTAAAAATCATAGTATGTAGCTAAGCACGCTGCTTAAAAACAGAGAGAAAGAGAACAGAGTCACAGTCCGAAATGAGGAGAGTTTTTGAGTTTCCAGAAAATTTGAAATAAGGGGTTACTAAATATTGAGCACATAGAAGACCCACCTCAATGGTTAGAGTACTGAGGTCTCAAGATCCGAAATCATGGATTGAAGCCCTGTCTGTAAAGGGCTCCCACAGTGTGTGAGTATATGACAAAGTTCCTCCCATAATTTCGGCCCCAAAACGAGCCTTGGGATATGAGGCCCATGAGATAAGATGACTGAACATCCATACAACGTCGAACAATGAAGTCCAGGAGACCATCTATGCAATGGGGGAAATAGTCTGGCCTTTCACGAGGTTCACCGTGGATAAGAATCGGTATAGATTGCTAGTCGCTGTCAAGACATTCACTTTTTAAAAAGAGTACCTTAGAAATGAGTCTTTGTAGCTCAAAATTTGATAGGGATGCAACAAATCAAATTGCCTTTCTAATTTCCAATAATGAACACAGAACCCAACAGAAAGGATAGTGGGTTATCTTAATGGCTAAAGCGCTTGGCTCAAAAACGCAAGTCTTAGCCACGCTGAGTGCTCACTGTGAGTATGAGCTGCTCACATAATTCCGATCTCCTACTGCTTCATTAAGTCTAAGGCTGGGGAAGTCTCTGAAATAGGAGGGCGGAGCGCCTGAGTAGAACAATAAGAAAAAATAAGTGTACCTGGCTACAGCTTCACTATAGACAAATCCAGCAGATGCTCTTCTTACGATCTCAAAGCAGAGGTCTGCTCCGTCCATACTAAAAACAGACATGACATCTCCATGATAAAATACACACATCTGCCTTATAACGTCTCCAATGACGTGTGCGTTGCCTCCAAGTTCCATCACTAGTCACCAATAGTCTATCTGGTTTAAAATCCGAATGTCCATATCAGCCTAGTCCGCAAGCGTTAGAAATACCTTCTCCGCGCGAGACCTACGGTTCATTATCCATTTTCTGGTCAGCACACGACATGTGTCCGCCAGTAGCTGCTTGAATCCACATTCATATTCTCAATCGGAGAGACTATAGTGAGTATTCCAGGGATTTACATGGCTGACCAAATTTCTGATTTCAGTAACAAATGCCGCCCAGAGCAATATCATCAGAAGCCGGGAAGATCTATCAGCGAATGGATATCACTGCAGTATTGGATCGCAAGCACATTCCCTACAGATGCTTTCTGTTTGTGGCAGTACGATCTGTAACCGTAGATTGATCTTCCAAAACCTTGACATTCACAACACATTTTCTGTCCCAAGGATGTAGTAAGGTCCCATGGTGGACATAACCTTGCTAAAAGTTAAAGGTCATTCCCATAGCCAATAGCTGAGAGAACTAATTTGTATCGGCAACAGTGTAACTGAGGTGGGGCGGCCACTCCTCTTCCTCACCACCTTCACCTTTCCAGCTCTGATAAGAGTCGCGTACCCATCTACGCCTGGGTGACCAGAGGCAGCTTTTGAAACTCCCCATGCACAAGCTGTCTGGGACCTTTGTGTTAATGACAAGTTCTTTAACCACTCAGCCACAGCGCCTGCTGCCTTACTACCGTCATGTCACGCTAGATGACAATATCTAGCTCGTTGAGGTCTGTGACTTGGCCAATCAATTCAACTTACAACTCAAACACCATGTAGAGCATTCCTTCTGAGCTGTAAGTTTCCAACAGTTCTGTGATGTGTGGATGCTTCAACATGTGACATATCGTTGCCTCTCTCTTCAAGTCTACAAATAATAATAGTGATGACGATGGAAATAGTGGGACCACACAGACAATCCATCTAGTAACTCTTGGGCTCATTCCATGGGTTTGTCTAGCTCCTACTACAAGCCCTAGACGTTCTCCCGGCATCTACCCGGCATCTACGGCTCTAGAACAAGCCTTAAGCTTAGTAGGTCAGCTAAGTCAAACGGCCAAGCAGCAGTGTGCAACAAGAGTATGTGCAAAAAATTCTGGAATGTGACACCAGACCACCAGACAACTTGTATGACTGTGAGTAAAACTATAACTATGAGGAACCAACCAATGAATAGAGGGAGAGCTCAGTGGGACAGCGGCCCTGCCATCACATGCATCTGAGTTCAAACCCCTGTCAAAAGCGGTTGGTTCCGTTAAGTTAGGCGTGAGCTATTCACATAGATTCTAGTTCAAAAACACCGGGAGGGGAAATGGGCACAACCAAGCTGTCACGAGCTCTATGAAAGGACACAAGGAAAATGAGGCAATACACCTCAGTCCTCAGACCCCTCGAATTCATCCGCAGATCTATAGTGTTCACCATGACACAAGCATTAAACGAAATACCCGTGGTATGCATTGATTCAGTTCTGAACATGCTCTCACCATCTGCCTCTAATCCAGGACACGATGTGAACTTGGCTACATCGATGATCTTCACAGCAAATGGCTGTTTGGTTGTCCTGTGTATGCATTTTCTCACAACGCTGAATGGGCCTCTACAAAACAAAGCCTCCTGTGTTAAAAGCGATGAGGACAGGTGATCCTGTTGTTATCAATGTAATCTATTGCCATGATTTACTATTTCACCTGCCCACTGGCGTGTGACCATCCAGTATGAGACAATTAGGGGCTGCTTTTAGCTACAGAACACTCTTAGGAAATGGGCACCCGGTAGATGATTCATGATCACTTCTACTCATCCATTAGTCAGGCCCACAAGATGACTTGACAATAAATCTATTAACAGGGCTGTATGACTGTGGGGAGGGATTGCCAGAACACCTCGTCAGTAGTTGGCTTGAGCAATTAGCTTCAGATGTCTTTATGGTCACAGAGGTCGATGACACTTCTGATGTAGCAATACAAAAGCAGCAGTGAAATTTCATGTTGGACATAGTGTTTTCTATTTCAGTCACAGTTAGAGACTAAAATCAGCAAAACTGTTTCTTTTTGTTGTTTTACGCAGACATTTGGCCGTCCTATTTAACGGACCTCTTAAGCCTGAGGCTTGTTGGAACAGTAAGACCTAGGACTTAGATGAGGACCCCATTCTCACAGTGGGCGCTCAGAATGACTAGGACTTTAACTCAGGATCTGTTAATCTTGAGCCAAGCGGTCTAATCATGGAGTTATCCTGCTATCCCATATCGTTTTGCTGCAATGAGATCCACGATCAAAGTTTCAGGAAAAAGCTTCTAGTGTACACCACCATTACACCCGGCCGCTGGCGACCAGATTAATAAGGAAGAATTCAGATAACGTAATTAGGCTATGAGAGGGACACTGCTGTCAGATAGGCAGCCAGTCTCCAGTGGGGTGCTGTAACTGGCAGCTCATTACTCATGGGCTGATGATGAAATAAGGCAGCTGGGGTGACACAGAGGGCACATATCAAACCGACGCTGGCTCCAACTGAGAGAGCGAACTGCTGGGTTATCAGGGGCAGGATTAAGAACTGCCTCAGGGTGGAAAGATACTGCAGCATACCATTGTCTAAATATCACATCAGATGCAATTCAGATTTCAACCAAAATGTCAGGTTAAACGCCAGATATCACATAATAGTCTGATTTGAGTGCATTGATGCTCTAGCTAAAGATAGCTGAGCGTATCGTATTTCTGGATAGTAACTGAAGTCATATTGGAGTACTAGGATTAACACTAATTCATCCCTATACTCATATCTCCGGGGCCACTTGAGGTTGTTATACTACTACGGGCTAGGGTGCAATCATTCCTATACTCACACAAATAAGTATAATGCACCCAACGATGAGCAAACATCGGCCAATCAAGCCGACTTGAGTACGGCGCGCCAACATTTGTGAGGATGAGATCCAGGCCGTCAATGGGACAAAAGTATTAGTCATAGCTTTAAACTTTAGTTACATTTTGGCTTAGCGCCTTAGCGAGGAGATAGAACAGGCTTCAGGCATATGAGTGGTCAGAAAATGGAGGTGGTGTGCCAAAATCTCAGAGGTTTTTGGCTAAAACTCTGTCACTCTGGTGTTAACCTTAGCGCCTAAAGATAGCCCTTTGAGACCACCGAATAATGCACCAGTTCAAAGTAGTCCGGTCACAGGGAATAGTCATGTGAATGACCAGCGAGACCTTAGCCTAATACCCAGGAATGCGAAATAAATATTTCATCAAGCAGCGGATTATGCAGTTCACTGCCAACCGGTTTCGCTCCATTTCCTAAAGCCTTTGAAGAGAAAGGCCTTATTCTGGTCAGAGTTGGCTAAAGTGGTATGGGAACTATCTGATTCGTCCATGCTGACGGAGTGCACCAAACACTCAACAAACCAGAGGAAGCTCCGTAATATATATACTGATTTCCTAGTTTGTCAACTGCATAATGATGGTAGCAAAAATCATCTGTCAGACTGAACCTTGTTGAGACAAAAGAAAACATTTGCTAGAATCATACACACTCACCTGCCTAGCACTTGCTGAAGCTCATAAATATCATCAAATAACACTTCCTGGTCATCCACCATAATGGCAACCTTCTACCTGGAAGAAAAGATTTGTTAATGCAAGCTATTAGAAGCCAGGATATCACGGCGTGAACAGTTTTAATTACTTAATCTAAATGGAAAACACTGCTAGCTCTTCCCAAGGCCTGGTCGACGCGTAAACGAATATCGCAGAAGATCAATGAATTCACAGTCAGTCAGCTGGGCAGATGCTTTGAGCAGGCTTCCTCTTTTTTTCTACATTTATTTGCTTTCAAAAGTCAATTTCTCAGTTAGTGTCCTCACCATCGATCCGGGCATCGAGAGTTGTGTGCTGACCACCTATTAATCTGACACATGGTTTAATTTGGGCGAGCGCCGGCTACTCTCAACGAATCAATACGACTCGGACAGATCACAAACCTGTCCTCACTGCTCATATATTGATGACAGGCTAAGCTGCCACTAATCTACACACTTACTACTCAGTCGATATAGAAATCCATGACCGCACTTCATCTGCATCTTGATCCTACTTAGCGAGGAGATCATTTGACCAAGCAGAAAAAGCAGCTGACTCGTACGTACGAGTTTATGTTCTAAATGTTCTAAAGTCAGACTGATTTGCAAAACAACCAAAGAAGCCATGCTGTGTGACAAGCTTACTATCCACAACCAATTATAGGAAATTATACCAATTTGCCCATGTGCAGCACAAAATTAAATGAAGGTTGTTCATTTTCTGCTGACCCGCTCATCGAAAAAGATTCACTGTCGACAGCAGACTGTCACATACAATTTAACAACAAACTGGAGACAGCACATACGAGCATGGCGATTGTCATCTAGTTTATAAACTCATATACTAGGGACCGATTCATTCTGTTATCATTGCCTGGTAGCCTACCCAGTCGCTGCCTAAGTTTTTCAATACAGCAATGCATGCATACATCTATAGTGGTGGCGAATATGTATTTGTACAATACCCGAGTGCGATCTTGGCAACATGTGCGAAAGAATGAAAGTTAGATAAGTAATTACGAGTAATCGACACTGGCCTTGTAATGACACACTTGAGCAAAAACCTCTTGAAACATTGACAAACTAACAGCTGGCGTATTGGCATAAAAGTGGTATCCCACCCGGTAAGTTATGTACACTGAGTAAGTGGGTAAAACCATTTGGTAGTACTAGTCGGCTAGTAAATGGGTATAACTATAAGAGATGCTGACCCCTTGTTATTGACTCCCAGAGTGAACTAGTTTGGTCACTTTGGTGCCCATTTCATCACGTAAATGTCAATGCAGACAAAAATACGTGTATAGTGTCCCACTACCACGCTGCTGGTCATACAAGTTTGACAAGAACCTGTTTGTTAGTGTAAATTGAGTACTTGCAATGTTGTATAAAGCTTATTACAACTCACTGCATCTGTCAATGCATTTCAAGTCAATGACGGGGTGAGCGACTGAAGAAAATTACTATCGTAAGATGATAGATATAATCGCCTGACAGTATGAGTATCAGGTTCGGCGAGTCATGCTGGTGACGGTTGATCGTGACTCAGTCACTTACCTACACTACTCTACACCGCTACAGGATTGCGCGCTCACAAAATGACAAATCACACTCACCCACTCACACCACTGAACTAACTAGTAATTAACCTACAGTTACAACGCCATGACCATTGATTGATGACCAAGATTGACCCTCTCATCTTATTAAGAGTTAAGTCATTCAGTATTCACTCATTGACTGACTCACTTCACTGAGTCGATTCAATCAATCATTCAGTCAATGATTGAGATTGACTCAAGTGACAAGTCTCAACCCTCATCATCTCATACTCACAGTTACATTGACTTAAGCTAATTCAGAAATTAGTAATCATTTGCATTTGGTCCAAATTTGTTTGACTCAAACTCCGAGATAGACCTCGAACTCGGAGACCGACTCTAGTCTAAACTCTAATATTAATAGTAATATAATAACTTCGAATCAATCTCAAAGTCCAACTACCTCCCGGCTCGGTCTCGAGAAGAAGCAAATTCAAAATCGGGATCACGCTTGAAAAGATTAGATAACAAACCTGCACAGATATTACAACATTCCGTTTATTCTGAACAGAAGTTAATCGTAACTTCACAACAGCTGCCAAAATTCAGGTCATAAACGATTACTAAAATTATAAGGAACAAATGCAGCAACCTCCGTAATCATCCAGGCGAAGTACGGCTACGAGCGAAAGTTTGATTGTTACAGCCCTCGGCTCTATCAGCAAAAGGGCGTAACCAATAATTGAATCGCTGTGCACGAACACAATAACGAGATGCATACAACCCCGATATTTGGGTTTACCTAGGAGATTTGGCTCTTCGGTATGTGGCGGGTGATTGAGGTAAAGGATCTGGCTATATTGATTCCTGGCTGTTACTTAAGTTCAAAGCTCAGAGGAAGGCAACTGCATAATTCCTGATAGCTAGATCATCTGGGTTGCATGCAGATATTTAGTGAAGGAATTCAGACTTTCGCTGCTGTTGCCCAGTCTTTTGATAACATATTTTTAGTTAGTGACATATGTCACTGAATGTGTTTTCTTATTCAAAATAAAACCAGCACCTAATATTGTTTGTACAAATGTGTTAATAGATGCATAAAACTATCAAAAACAGATAGTGACCGATGACCAGTTGCATCACATAAAATTATACTTATCTTCTCCATACGTGCATGCTGAATTGTGCAAAATTCCAGTTTTGAAATGTATATGTAGACCATTTAATGTGATCGTCAAATGTGATACTGGCGGGCGGGCAGGCGGGCGGGCAGGGTATTTTGAGCCCCATCCCCGTAAAAACCCTTGCCCGCGCCGCTTACCAAAAAACCGGGCACCTGGCTATTTTTCTTTCCAGATTCATCTATTTTTAATAGAATGTCACCATCAAGTATAGAGTTATCCTCCCTATAACACTATACCGTCCAGTTCCAAAATGATATGGAAACAAACCGACAGTGTAAAACAACTCTTCATTACTAGGACGATGGTGAGACAATTTCAATTATACAGGTACACATAACTACCTCAATATCATATTTTTAGCCGAAGTGAAAGGAGTAACTATAACAGAGGT